>Ga0181521_10000706_pt1 | contig 41196 bp, 34 predicted proteins | sample PEATcosm2014_Bin_32_FD_119764 | JGI IMG/M metagenome (GOLD analysis project Ga0181521, IMG submission 119764) | Peatland microbial communities from MTU Mesocosm Facility, Houghton, MI, USA - PEATcosm2014_Bin02_60_metaG | ecosystem: Environmental > Terrestrial > Soil > Wetlands > Peat | place...
GAGATCGATCTCCTCGATCATCACGCCGTCTCGATGCGGAATCAGCTCGGTCCAATGTTCGCGGCCTGGTGTGGCCACCGGCGCTGTGACCAGCCGGAAGTTGCGCCCGCGATCGTTGGTGCGAATAAACCACAGTCCGTTGCGATGGTCGATGGAGTACTCGTGCTCGCCGTCGCGCGGAGTAATGAGCGTGAATTGGCCCTCAGGCTCGGCGGCCGGCAGCACCCACGATTCGGTGGTAATGTGGCTGGCCGATTCCAGCACAATGTATTTGCCGTCGCGCGTGCGCCCCACGCCCAGGTTGAAGCGCTCGTCATCATCCTGATAGACCAGAACGTCGGCAGAGTGCGGCGTGCCCAGCGCGTGCCGCCAGAGCTGGTATTGGCGCTTCTGCTCCTCGTCCTCGACGGTGTAAAAGAGAGTGCGATTGTCGGCGGCCCAGACGACGGAGCCAACGCGCTCGACCACGTCAGGGAGCGTCTCGCCAGTGGCCAGGTCTTTCACGTGCAGCGTGTACTGGCGAAAGCCGGTGGTGTCGGTTGTATAGGCCAGCCAGCGGCCGTCGCGGGTGATGTCCATTGCGCCGATGTCGAAAAAGGCGTGGCCCTCCGCCAGTTGGTTGCCGTCGAGGATGACCTGCTCCGGCGCGTCAGCATCCGGCCCGGAAGCCGTGCCCCGCTGGCGGCAATGAATCGCGTACTGCAGGCCCTCTTCAGTGCGCGTCAGATACCACCAGTTGCCATCGCGAAAGGGGACCGAGACATCGGTCTGCTTCATGTGCGAGAGCATCTCCTGGTAGAGGCTGTCACGCAGGCCGTCGAGCGGCTTCATCACCGCCTCGGCGTAGGCGTTTTCGGCCTCGAGATACGCGGTGACCTCGGGGTTCTCCTTGTCGCGCAACCAGGCGTAGTCGTCCGTCAGGAGTGCGCCATGCAGAGCGGTCTCTTTGTGGTCCTTGCGGGCGATGGGAGGCTGGAGTTGCGGATTCTCTTTCATTTCTTTTTAGTGTAGTGCAAAGGCAGCTTTTAGCTGCTCTCAGAGGCCATTGCGAGCGAATAGCGAGCGGCTGCCGCACCGCAGGTGCCGTACAATAGAAAGCGATGAAAGGTTATCGCCGCGCACATTCCGCCGTCTTGTCGCTGCTCGTGGCAGCCTGCGTTTCCGTCTTTGGCCTCGCCTTTCTGGCCGAGCGGGGCCTGGCCGAGCGGGTTGAGGATCTGCCTCAACCCACCGATTATGTCAGCGACTTTGCCCACGTGCTCTCGCCGGGGGCGATTGCGCGCCTGGACCGCCTCTGCGCCCAGCTCGACCACTCGAACACCAATGCGCAGGTGGCCGTGGTCACCATCCGCACGCTGGACGGCGTGGACCCGGCCGAATTTACCAGTGCGCTTGAGGACAAGTGGAAGATGGGCAAGAAGGGTTCAGGCCGCGACATCCTGGTTTTTTTGGCCGTGGACGACCACAAGAGACGGATCGATGTCGGATACGACCTGGAAGGCATTCTGCCCGATGGGAAAGTGGGCGACATTGGCCGGGAGATGGTTCCCGATTTGCGCGCCAACGATTTTGACGGCGCCGTGACTTTGGCCGTGAGCGAGGTTGCGCAGGTCATCGCCGCCGACGCCAATGTCACGCTTTCGGAGAACGAGGAGACTGCTCCGGCTCACCATCGGAGTTCGACACGCATCTCTTCGGGCATTGTGAAATTGATCTTCTATCTTCTCTTCTTCGGCATATTTAGCTTCGTGCGCCTCTTGTCCCACATAGGTATTTTGCCGCGCAGATGGAGCCACAGAGGGTGGATGGGTGGTGGCTATTATGGCGGAGGGGGAGGTTTCGGCGGCGGTGGCGGCGGAGGCGTGGGCGGTGGTTTCGGCGGATTCGGAGGCGGTGGCGGGGGCTTTGGCGGCGGCGGCGCAGGGGGAAGCTGGTAGGTTTTCAATCAGATAAACGGGCTTCCTCGATTGGAAGCCGGAGGAGATAACACAGTATGAGCAAGGGACTTTGGATTGCACTGGGAGTGGTCGGCGTTCTGGTTTTGGGCGCGCTGATGGTCTTTGGCAGTTATATCGGCGCCAGAAACCAGATGGTGGCCAAGGATCAAGCTGTGAAGAGCAAGTGGTCGGAGGTAGACGTGCAACTGGAGCGGCGCGCCGACCTGATTCCCAACCTGGTAGAGACCGTGAAGGGCTTTACCAAGGAGGAGAGCACGGTATTTGGCGACATTGCCAACGCCCGCGCCGGCATGTTGAATGCGCAGGGACCGGCGGGCAAGATCGCGGCCAATGGAAAGTTGGATTCGGCCCTGGGCCGCCTGCTGCTGCTCACGGAGAACTACCCGCTACTGCGCTCCAGCGACCAGTTCATGCGGCTGCAGGACGAACTGGCGGGGACCGAAAATCGCATCAGCGTGGCGCGCAAGCGTTATAACGACGCGATCCAGGACTACAACACATTCATTCTTCAATTCCCCAACAACATCTGGGCGGGCATGGCCGGGTTCCACGAGAACACCGCATACTTCGCGGCCCCGGAAAGTGCAAAGACGGCTCCGGCGGTTAAGTTCTGAGGATTGCGTGTCCAGCGGCTCTCCCAGGTCTCAGAACAGGGATCTGGGAAATCCGCGGGCACACTCGCTAACTTGCTGACTGGCTAACTCGCTTCCTACCGTTCCGCCACCAGATCCAGCAAATTGAAAAACTCCGGGAAGCTGATGGCGGCCGATTCGGCTCCCTGAATCAGCGTCTCCCCCTCGGCGCCGAGAGCGGCCACGCTGAAGGCCATGGCGATGCGATGGTCGCCGCCGGAGTCAATCGCCGCACCGTGCAGCTTCTGCCCGCCTGGCACGTCCAGACCATCCTCGAATTCCACGACCTCGGCGCCCATCGCGCGCAGATTCTTCACCACCAGCGCGATGCGGTCGGACTCCTTCACGCGCAGTTCTTTTGCGTCGCGGATGCGGATGCCGCCGCTGGTGAAAGGCCCAATCGCCGCCAGCACCGGCAACTCATCGATCAGTTGCGCGGCCAGCGCCCCGGAAATCTCTGCCGACCCTAGCCCTTCGGGCGGCGCCGTCACCTGCACCGTGCCCACCAGTTCGGCGTTCTTCTCCTCCAAATTCAGAACAGATACGCGCGCCCCGAGTGTGGTCAGCACGTCCAGCAGAGCGGCCCGCGTGGGATTCATCCCCAGCGTGTCCAGCACCAGGCTGGAGCCTGGAAACAACGCCGCCGCGCACAGAAAAAACGCCGCCGAGGAGATGTCGCCCGGAACCGCGGCCTCAATCGCGTGCAGCTTCTGCGGCCCAGCAATCGACACCGCATCCAGCGTGCGTGTCACCGTCGCGCCAAAGGCCCGCAAGGCCAGCTCGCTGTGGTCGCGTGTGCGCACCGCCTCGCGCACCGTGGTCACACCTGCCGTCTGCAATCCGGCCAGCAGAATGCAGGTCTTCACCTGCGCGCTGGGAACCGGCGTGGTGTAGTCGATGGCCTTCAGCAGCCCACCTTCAATCAGCAGCGGCGCATGGCCCTCGGTAAGCGTCAGCCGCGCGCCCATCGCCTCCAAGGGCTTGCGAATCCGCTCCATGGGCCGCCTCGAGAGCGACTCATCGCCCACCAGCGTAAACCGTCCCGCCTGCGGCGCCAGCAGGCCACTGATCATGCGCATCGTCGAGCCGGAGTTGCCGCAATCCAACGGAGCCTCAGCCGGCGTCACGCGTCCGCCCACTCCGGTCACCTCTACCGAGTCGTCTTCCAGCCGCCGCACCTGCGCGCCCAGCGCCTCCATGCAGCCCAGCGTCGAGGCGCAATCGGCCCCGGTAGAAAAATTGGTAAAGCGCGAAGTGCCTTCCGCAAATGCGGCCAGCATTCCGTAACGATGGCTGATGGATTTGTCGCCCGGCAGCCGCAAGCTGCCATAGACGTTCTTTGCCGGGCGAATGATGCGTTCTTCAGTCAAGGCGGCTCCGAAGGTAAGGCATGGTTCAAGTTTACAGTGGTCAGTGGGCAGCGTGGATGATGACAAGCGAATACGGCAGGAGGGACGCAAAAAGCCACCCTCGCAAGGAGGATGGCTTTTTTGCGTTTCGCGGAAGATTGGCGCTAAACCTTTACTTCCAGGTCAGCAATCACGTCGAAGAAGCGCTGATCGAGACGGCGGTTGGTGGCGATGGCTTCCTTGATGGTGATGTCGGTGATATCCAGGCCCTTGAGGACGGCGATGCGGCCCCACTTCTTGTCGTGGACCATGTCGATAGCGTGCAGGCCATAACGCTGGCCGAGCAGGCGGTCGTAGGCCGTGGGAACGCCGCCGCGCTGGGTATGGCCCAGGTTCACGGAGCGGGTCTCGTAGCCGGTCTTCTTCTCGATTAGTTCCGCCAGCGCCTCGCCGATGCCGGAGAGGCGCGCATGGCCAAAGGAATCCAGCTTGGCGTTTTCGTTGATCACCTGGCCCACCTCGGGCAGATGAGCGCCCTCGGCCACCACCACCACGCCGTAGTGCTTGCCGTGGTCGTAGTTGTACTTGAGCAGCGCGCAGACGCGGTCGATGTCGATCTCTTTTTCGGGAACCAGGACGACATGAGCGCCGCCGGCCACGCCGGAGGCGTAGGCAATCCAGCCTGCATCGCGGCCCATCACCTCAACCACGATTACGCGGTTGTGCGAATCGGCGGTGGTGTGGATGCGGTCAACGGCCTCGGTGGCGATCATCACGGCAGTGTCGAAGCCGAAGGTCTGGTCGGTGCCGCTGATGTCGTTGTCAATGGTCTTGGGCACGCCCACGCTGGGCACGCCGTGCTCGCTCAGAAACAGCGTCACGGACTGCGTGTCGTCGCCGCCCAAGGCGATCAGCGCATCGATCTTGTTGGCCTTCAGAACCTCCTGTACCTTCTCAATGCCGCCGGGAATCTTCTTCACGTTGGTGCGCGAGGAGTGCAGAATAGTGCCGCCCTTCAACTGAATGCCGTCAACGGCCTCCAGCGTAAGCAGAATGAACTTGTTGTCGAGCACGCCCCGCCAGCCGTTGAGGAAGCCGATAAACTCATCGCCATAGTGGTTGATGCCCTTGCGCACAGCCGCGTAGATTACCGCATTCAGTCCGGGGCAGTCGCCGCCGCCGGTCAACAAAGCAACTCGCATCGTAAAATCTCCTGATCAAATTTTGCGCGGCCGCCCCAAAAATGGTCGTTTTGGCCGGGCCGGAAATATCTCCCTGAACGACACGTCCATAACGGAAAACCGGGATTGCCAACGACAGGTCTTCGTCGTTAGGGTGGTCATTGCCGGTCTCGACGCCTTGAATAGTTTACTCCGCCGCTGTAAAGATAAATCGTGACCATGCTCACACTTCCCCGGTCTCATCCCCAGATCGGTTTTCCTTGTAACGAAAAGCTCGGAGTGCTTCAATAAGGTATGCCCGGAACCGGAGCGCTGTTTCTGCTGGCCTTCGCCAGCCTAGTCGTGGTTGTCTTGCTGGTCCTGCTGCAGTTAACCCGGCTGGGATTGCTGGTACGCGCGACGATTCCCGATCGTCCGCGGCGGCGCATGTTCATCGCCTCGGTTTCCTTCCTGGTCACGTTTGTGGGGGTCCGGCTTCTGGTCCGGCTGATCATGCACAATGAGGGGCCGTTCCAGTGGGTGATGGTGCATGGACGGCACATTCATCACCTGGTCTGGGGGATTCTGATCCTGCTGCTGGTCGGCTATGGCTGGCTGCTGGACCTGGGACGCTCCCACTCGCCGCTTTCCATCTTCTTCAGCCGGTTGATGTCGGTCAGCTACGGAGTAGGCGCGGCGCTGACCCTTGACGAATTTGCGCTGTGGCTGGACCTGGAACCGGACGCCTACTGGTCGCGCACCGGGCGGCTTTCAATCGATGCCGTCATCCTTTTCGGCAGCCTGCTGGCTGTGGGCGCCTGGGGCGCGCCGTTCTTCCGCGGGTTGCATATCCTGTGGGACAAGCGCACTCACTTTGGCAAAGAGTTGGGACGGGGCCTGGGCTTCCCTATTCGCCGCGCGAGGTTGCTTCGTCCTCATAAAGCGCGTCGATCAGGGCCGCGTATCGTTCCGTAATGACGCGTCTCTTGAGCTTCATCGAGGGCGTCAGCTCGCCCGTCTCCTGCGACCACTCATGGGCCACCACGCGAAAGCGTTTCAGGCTCTCAAAGTTGGCCAGGCTGCCGTTCACCTCCCGCACAATCTCTGCGTAGTGCGCAACCACGCGGCTGTCGGCCACCAATTCGGCACGATTCCTTGCCTCGATGCCGTGGTGGCGCGCCCAATCCTCCAGCGCCGTAAAGTTGGGTGAAATGAGCACTGAAATGAACTTGTGCCTGTCGCCCACCAGCGCGGCCTGCGCCACTAGAATGCTGTTCTTAAGCTTGTTTTCAATCGGCTGAGGCGCCACCATCTTGCCGCCCGAGGTCTTCAGCAGCTCCTTCTTGCGGTCGGTGATGTAGAGGAAGCCATCCGTATCGATGCGGGCGATGTCGCCCGTGCGGAACCAGCCCTCGGGGTCGAAACAATCAGCGGTCTGGTCCGGCTTTTGCCAGTAACCGGCGAAGACCGAAGGCCCGCGGACCAGTAACTCCCCGTCCGTGCCCAGCTTCACTTCAACATTGGAGATGGGCTTACCAACGGAGCCTATGCGGTGAGTGAGAGGCGTGTTGAGAGCAATGACCGGTGAGGTCTCGGTCAGCCCATAGCCCTCCCAAAGAGCAATTCCCACCGAGGCAAACCATTTCGCTGTATCGATGCCCAGGGGCGCCCCGCCGGGGACGAAGATCCTCACCCGCCCGCCGAAGGCCTCACGCACCTTGGAGTAGGCCAGCTTGTCGGCCAGCCTCCACAGAGGCGAGGAGGGCCGGCGGCCGTCGTAAACCGTATCGATGTGGCCGGCGCCTACGCCCAGTGCCCAGGCGAGCAGACGCTTCTTGATTGGCGAAAGTCCCGCGCGCCGCTCTATTTCCTGGCGAATCTTCTCGAAAACCCGCGGCACGCCGACAAAGACTGTGGGCCGGATCTCGCGCATGGCCTGAGGAAGTTTGTCAAACTTCGAGCAATAGGCCACCTGTACTCCAAACGAGTACATGATGTAGTCCAGGGCGCGCGCCGTGACGTGCGAGAGAGGCAGAAAGGAGATCAAAGCGTCCGTGGAGTCGAATCTGAATTCCTCTGGTGCACAAGTCAGGTTGGCGGCCATGTTGCCGTGCGTAAGCGCCACTCCCTTGGGCTCGCCGGTGGTTCCGGAGGTGTAAATCAGCGTGGCCATATCCTTTGGCTCGACGGAGCGCACCAGCGCATCGAAGACCAGGTCGTGCTCTGCGCCGCGCTCATCGCTGCCGGCTATTACCTCGCTGAAGGCAACCGCCCCCTCGGGCGCCACGGCGGAATCCATCATCAGGATGCGCTCCAGCGAAGTCTGCCCGCGTACAGCGTTCAACTTGTCGAACTGCTGGCGAGTAGAGACCACGGCAATCCGGCAGCCCGCGTCAGCCACCAGCACTGCAATCTGCTCGCCTGTAAGCGTGGGGTAGATGGGCACATCCACCGCGCCAATGGCCAACGCGGCGAAGTCGGTGACCGCCCACTCCCATCGGTTTTCGGCGATCAGGGCGATGCGGTCGCCCTTTTGCGCGCCCCAGCTAAGGAATGCCTGGGCCAGCGCGCGAACCCGCTGGTAAATCTGGTCCGAGGAGATGGGCTGCCACAGGCCAAACTCGTCCTGCCAAAGGATGGCGCGGGGGTTGGCGGCCGCGGCAACGCGGCAAAACAGATCATTGATGGTGGAGAGCGAAGGGTTTTGTGTCATTTTGGTCGTCTTGGCCACGCGTGATTCCTCTGCCGCGAATATTACAAAAGTGTAACAGCGCGAAGCCATATCAGCGAAGAAAATACTCGCAGACAATCTTCCGGCAGCAATCGGTCCCAAGTTACATTCCGGCACAACCCGCGCTCTCCTTACCCTACTCCGGAACAGTCTTAAAATTATGGATTGCATAAATCGCCATGAAAGTGGTACACAGATATGTTTACACTTTTGTACCGCTATCCGGGATGCTGCGTGAATCGAAAGAGAGGCAGTGCTCAATGGAAGCTGCACAAGTTTCGGGGAGCCGGTTCTATCGTCCGGAATTGGACGTTCTCCGTTTTGTCGCATTTCTGCTTGTGTTTCTTGCCCACACCGTACCTGACAGTGAAGACCCCCGTCTTGCCCCCCTGCTGAAAGATTTTGTTCTCCCCTTCGATGTCTTGCAGGGTGCCTTTTGTTACGGCCTCAGCCTCTTTTTTACCCTCAGCGCATTCCTGATTTGCGAGTTACTACTTCGCGAGCGCGAGATCACAGGAACAGTTAAGATCACGCAGTTCTACATTCGCCGCATCCTGCGGATATGGCCGCTCTATTACCTCGGCCTCGCCCTCGGATCGGCCGTTGCGTTTCTGCCTGGCGGCCATCCTACTGATCTCGCAATGTTTGGCTGGTTTGCAATCTTTATGGGGGCCTGGTATAGCGCCTTTCACGGCGCTATCCTGAATCCAATAGCTCCACTTTGGAGCGTCTCCGTCGAGGAACAGTTCTATCTGTTCGCCCCATGGGTTACAAAATTCTTCAACCGCAAATCGCTTTATGGATTTTGCGTGGCGCTTATCCTTCTTGCTAATTCCCGTCTCTGTTACCTAGTAAAGGCATCGGCCACTGACTCTCGCATCTGGACCGACACATACGTCCAATTCGAATGCTTCGCCGCCGGCATTCTGCTCTGCATGGTTCTCCGCGGCCGCTTGCCGGGAATCGCGGTCTGGCAACGGTCGATTCTGCTCGCCACGAGTTGGTCCTGCTGGCTTTTCGCCTCCTATTGCGCGCAAGCTCCTTCCAAATCTCTCGCAAACCCTCCATTTTGGCCATACTTCAGCGAATATACGCTGGCTGCTCTGGGCTCCGCCTTGTTCATCGTCGCGGTGCTCGGAATGAATCCGAAACGGCTCCCGGCGTGGGCCATCTATTGTGGGCGTATCTCATTTGGCCTTTATGTTTTTCACGAATTTGCCATATATATCTCTCGCTCCATCTGCGAACACACCCTGGCGCTCTCTAGTCTTGCTTACTGCATGGAGGCTATACTGGCTGTCGGATTAACCTTTCTGATGGCGGCACTCTCCTACCGCTACTTCGAGACGCCGTTTCTCAAATTGAAAAAGAGGCATGCCGTCGTCGAGAGCCAACCTATTCAGGGCGTGGATTGATCATTGCCACAGGCCATCTTTGCTGGAGAAATCGCCAGGTAGTGTGGTATTTTTGAAAATTTCCGCCACCCAGCCTTGCATACTTATGCAATTAGATGTATAATTATGCAGGTAAGGTTGCTCCACTCTGAATTGACCTTTATTTTGTCCGGGAGCGGTTGATGAAGACTCTGCGCCACAATGCGATTCGCGAACTGGTGGCCCACGGGCAGGTGGCCAGCCAGGACGAGTTGCGGCGCAAGCTGCGCCGTCGCGGCTTTGCGGTGACCCAGGCCACGCTCTCGCGCGACATTCACGAGTTGCGCCTCTCCAAGGGCCCCGGCGGCTACACGTTATCCAATGGCGCTGGCGCGGAAGTCGATGACAACAGCCCGCCCGCGCTCGATGAGATAATGGAGGGCTTCGGGCTGCGCGTGCAACGGGCGATGAACCAGGTGGTGGTGGTCACGATGGCGGGCGGAGCACAGCCCCTGGCCGCGGCCCTGGACCATGCCGGCTGGAACGACGTTGTGGGCACCCTGGCCGGCGACGATACGGTGCTGATCATCTGTTCTGACCATCGCCGCGCGGGCGATGTGGAATCCCGGTTGAGGGCGATGCTGGAATTATGACCAATACTATTCAAACTGCGGTGGTGGGAGTTACCGGGTACGCGGGCGCTGAATTGGCCAGGCTGCTGCTGAGGCATCCCCGCCTCAAGGGCGCGCCGCCGGTATTTGCGGGGCGCGTGGACGAGAAGGACGCGGCACAGGGCGGCGTGCCTCTAGCGGAGATTCACCCGCAACTGGCCGATTCGAGCGGCAGCGGCAACCTCAGGCTGGAACCCTTTTCATGGGAGCTGTTGGCCAGCCGGGGCGTTGAGGTTCTGTTTCTCGCCACGCCCCACGAGCAATCGCGGGAATGGGTTCCCGTGGCGCTGGCGCGCGGCTTGCGCGTCATCGACCTGAGCGGAGCCTGGCGGCTAAACGAAGCAGCCAATCGCGCGGTGTATGCATTTGAGGATGAAGGCTCCGAAAAGGCCGCGGCAATCCAGGAGCAGGCCGTCTACGGAATGCCTGAGTTGCATCGCACCCGTATTGCCGGGGCGCGCCTGGTAGCCAATCCCGGCTGCTATGCAACCTCCGTCATTCTGCCTCTGCGGCCGCTGGTGGCAGCCGGACTGGTTGACCTTACGCGCGGCATCGTCGCCGATGCCAAGAGCGGCGTGAGCGGCGCGGGCAAGGCGCCCTCGGCCAAGACGCATTTCATGTACGCAGCGAACAACCTGTCGGCTTATGGAGTTTTCACCCATCGCCATACCGGCGAGTTGCTGGAACAGATCGGCGTGGGCGCGGAGCAGATCACCTTTACGCCCCATCTGCTGCCGATTCCGCGCGGAATCCTAGCCACACTCTACGTGCATTTCCGCGAACCGCAGACCAAAGCCGGTATCGCCAGGGTGTACCACGATTTCTTTGCGGGCAGCCCGATGGTCCGGCTCTACGACACGACGCTGCCGCAGATTCAATACTCGGTCCGCACCTGTTATGCGGACATCGGTTTCCAACTCGCCGCCGACGGCCGTCGCGCGGTCATCGTCAGTTGCCTGGATAACTTGTTGAAGGGCGCGTCTGGTCAGGCCGTGCAAAATATGAATGTAATGCTCGGCTGGCCCGAATCGGAAGGTCTCGAATGAAACTAGCCGCGGAGGGCCTTGAATGAAGTACGTCGTCAAATTAGGTGGAGCCGGCCTTGAAAATCCGTCGCTTCTGGAAGGGTGTACCCGCGCCATTGCCGAACTGGCGCGCGACGGCCATCAGGTCGCCGTGGTCCACGGCGGCGGCGCGCAGTTGACGCGCATGTTGAAGGCGCTCGGCAAGCAGAGCGAGTTCATTGATGGTCTGCGCGTCACCGACGCCGAAACCCGCGACGTGGCGCTGATGGTTTTGGCTGGAAAAGTGAACAAACAGCTCGTAGCCGGCCTGGGCGCGCTGGGTGTTCCGGCTGTGGGTCTGTCCGGCGGCGACGGCCTGATCTTCCGCGCCCGCAAAAAGCTCACCACGCCCGACCTTGGCTACGTAGGCGAGATCGCGTCGAGCGATGTGCGCTGGCTCGATGCCATCTGGCAATTGAACGGCGTGCCGGTACTCTCGTCCATGGCGCTCGGCTTTGATGGCGAATACTACAACGTCAACGCCGACGAGATGGCCGCGGCCTGCGCCATCGCCTGCCACGCCGATGCGCTGGTCTTCCTCACCGACGTGCCCGGCGTCAAGGGCGCGAATGGCGCCGTGCTGCGATGGCTCTCCATCGACCAGATCGCCGAGATGGCCAAATGCGAGGTGATCTCCGGCGGCATGTTGCCCAAGCTCAGCGCCTGCCGCGAGGCTCTTTTGAACGGCGTCAAGCGCGTAAGAATTCTGCCCGCGGAAGCTGCCAGTTCCCTGCCCGACCTGTGCAGCTCCCGCATAGCATTCGGCACCGAAGTGATGGTGGCCTAAGGAGAAAAATGATTAAGCTCGAAGAGATTCAAGCCGCCGAGGCGCGGTTGCTCATCCACACTTATGATCGCTTTCCCGTATTGTTTGTGCGGGGCGAGGACGTGCATCTGATCGACGAGAATGGTGATCGCTATCTTGACCTGCTCAGCGGCATCGGCGTCAACGCGCTGGGCTACGGCAGCAAGGTGATTGAAGAAGCCATCGCCAAACAGAGCCGCACGCTAATCAACGCCTCCAACTACTACTTCAACGATCAGCAGGTGGGCTTGGCCGAGCGGCTTACCAAGCTCACCGGCATGGATCGCGCTTACTTTTCCAACTCCGGCACGGAAGCCGTCGAGGCCGCGCTCAAGCTGGCGCGTGCTCACGCAGGCGTTCTGCGCGAGGAAGGCAAACAGATCGGAACGAAGTTTTTGGTTCTGGAGCAGAGCTTCCACGGCCGTACCTTCGGCTCCATCTCGGCCACCCACAAAGAAAAGTACCGCCTTCCCTTCGCCCCGGTCGTTCCCGGCTTCGAGTTTGTGAACTTCAACGACGTGGCCGATCTGCGCGCTAAGTTCTCCAATGAAGTCTGCGCCATTCTCCTTGAAGCTATTCAGGGAGAGGGCGGCGTGCGCCCGCTCACGCAAGAGTTCTTCGCCGAGGCGCGCGCGCTGGCCGATTCGACGGGCGCTCTGTTGATCGTCGATGAGATTCAGGCCGGCCTGGGCCGCACCGGAAAGTGGTGCGCCTATCAGCACTTCAACATTCAGCCCGACATCACGATGCTGGCCAAGCCTCTGGCCGGCGGAATTCCCATGGGCGCAACGCTCTGCACCAACGAGGTAGCCCGCGCCTTCCATGCGGGAATGCACGGCACCACCTTTGGCGGAAGCCCGCTGGCCTGCGCCGTCGCCGTCGCCGTCATCGACGCCATCGAGAAGGAGAATCTGCTCGCTCACGTCGTTGAAGTCGGCGAGTACTTCCAGCAGCAACTGCGCAAGCTCGCCGAGCGCCACTCGTACATCATCGACGTGCGCGGCAAGGGGCTGATGATCGCCGCCGAACTCAACTCCGCCGATCTGGCCAAGCACGCCGTCACCGAAATGCTGAAGCATCACGTTATCATCAACTGCACCAGCGATACGGTCCTGCGCTTCCTGCCGCCTTTTGTCTTCGAGCGCGTCCATGTGGACACCACCATCGCGGTGCTCGACAAGGTATTCACCGCTTACGCTGCAACCCAGGCCGCAGGAGGACAAACCCATGGCTAGCAAAGCTCTCCTCGAAACGCCCGTCGTTCCCGTCGAGAAAGACCCCGACATTCTTGCCGCTGTCGCGCGGCTGGCCGGCGAGGATTTATGCTCCGTCGCCGATCTTTCCAGCGCCGAGGTGCGCGCCATTCTCAAGTTGGGCCACGAGGTCAAGCACCATCCTCGCGTGTATCGTCACGCCCTCGACGCCAAACAGATGGTGCTGATGTTCGAGAAGGCCAGCCTGCGCACGCGCCTGAGCTTCGAGGCCGGCATTAACACGATGGGTGGCAACGCCATCTTCGTCGATCAAACCAATTCGCCTCTGGGTGAGCGCGAATCCATCGCCGACATCGCGCGCAACGTCGAACGCTGGGTCGATGTGATCGTGCTGCGCACCTACGCGCACGACACCATCACCGAAATGGCCGCCAATTCAAGAGTGCCGATCATCAACGCGCTCTCGGACTTCGAGCATCCCTGCCAGGCTCTGGCTGACTTCATGACTCTCGATGAGCACTTCGGCTCCGCGGCCGGGCTGAACTTTACCTATGTCGGAGACGGCAACAACGTCTGCCACTCGCTGATGCTCACCGGCGCGCAACTGGGAACCAATGTGACTGTGGCCACGCCGCGCGGCTACTCGCCGGACATTGAGATCGTAACCAAGGCGCGAGAGATTGCTCAGGTCAACGGCTGCGAACTGCGCCTCACGCAAGACCCGCAGGCTGCCGCCGAAGGCGCGGACGCCATCTACACCGACGTGTGCGTCAGCATGGGCTTCGAGCACGAGTCCGCAAAGCGCGAGCCTATCTTCCGGCCATTCCAGGTCAATGAAGCATTGATGGCGAAGGCCGCGCCGCGCGCCGTTTTCATGCACTGCCTTCCCGCGCGCCGCAACGCCGAAGTGACCGACCAGGTGATCGACGGCCCGCAGTCCATCGTCTTTGACCAGGCAGAGAACCGTTTGCACGCGCAGAAAGCGTTGCTGTTGCTGCTGCTGGGAGGATTAGCCAACAAGGCAAGTTTTCTGTAAGGGCTCTTAACGGGAAAAGTGAGAGAGGAAGCCCCAAATGAAGGCGAAAGAGCACATGTTCCCAACCGAAAGTTTTGAGCGCGATTTACGAGAGATGAATAGGCTGGAGGCAGAACAAGCTCATAGACGTATTTCATGGCTTGGCTCGTTGCAAGGGTTTTTATTTGCGGCACTTGGACTTGTTTGGGGCAAGAACGGGCATCTTCAAACCGTTGTTGAACTGATAGGCCTAACAGTTGCCGTCCTCGTGGTCATAGGCACTGTAACGGGCGTGTTGGCACAGCTACGACTTCACAAATTGTGGATCGGATGTGTCGATCGAAATAAGAGTGCTATTGGTCCGTTTGGACTTTTTCCTGAGCGTGCGATATTCACGACTTTCATTTCTCCTGAAGTCTTGATACCCACCGTCTTCGTGTTGGCTTGGCTAGCGATCATATTATGGTGTTGATGCACTGACTTTAACTAGAAATCTGGAAGCTAATAGTTGAATTCGCTCTGAGGTTTTCGAATATGTCCGTAATTCTCGAATCACTGCCCATCGGCAAGAACGTCGGCATTGCTTTCTCTGGCGGGCTCGACACCTCCGCCGCCCTGCACTGGATGAAACAGAAAGGCGCCATCCCTTACGCCTACACGGCCAACCTCGGCCAGCCCGATGAAACCGACTACGACGCCATCCCGCGCAAGGCCCTCGAGTATGGCGCCGAAAAGGCCCGCCTCATCGACTGCCGCGGTCCGCTTGTTCGTGAAGGCATCGCCGCGCTACAGGCCGGGGCCTTTCACATCACCACCGCAGGCGTCCCCTACTTCAACACCACTCCCATCGGCCGCGCTGTCACCGGCACCATGCTCGTCGCCGCCATGCAGGAGGACGACGTCCACATCTGGGGCGACGGCTCTACCTTCAAAGGCAATGACATCGAGCGCTTCTACCGCTACGGACTGCTCGTCAATCCCAGTCTCCAGGTCTACAAACCCTGGCTAGACTCGGCTTTCATCGACGAGCTTGGCGGCCGCGCCGAGATGTCTGCCTTCATGCAGCGCTCCGGCTTCGCCTATAAAATGTCTGCGGAAAAGGCCTACTCCACCGACTCCAACCTGCTTGGCGCAACGCATGAAGCCAAAGACCTGGAGCATCTTTCTTCCTCCGTCAAGATCGTCGTCCCCATAATGGGCACGGCATTCTGGCGCGATGATGTCGAAATCCAGCGCGAAGAGGTCGCCATTCGCTTCGAAGAGGGTTTACCCGTGGCCCTGAACGGCCGCCAATTCGACGACCATGTCGCCCTTCTTCTCGAAGCCAACCGCATCGGCGGCCGACACGGTCTCGGCATGTCCGATCAGATTGAGAATAGAATCATCGAGGCCAAGAGCCGCGGCATTTACGAGGCCCCGGGCCTCGCCTTGCTCTTCATCGCTTACGAGCGGCTCATCACCGGCATTCACAACGAGGACACCATCGAGCAGTACCGCGACAATGGCCGCAAGCTCGGCCGCTTTCTCTATCAGGGCCGCTGGTTTGACTCCCAGTCCATCATGCTCCGCGAATCCGCCCAGCGCTGGGTCGCCAAACCCATCACTGGCGAAGTCACCCTGGAGTTGCGCCGTGGCAACGACTACTCCATCCTCAACACCGAGTCGCCCAACCTCACCTTCCATCCCGAGCGCCTCAGTATGGAGAAGACTGAATCTGCCTTCTCCCCGCGCGACCGCATCGGACAACTCACCATGCGCAACCTCGACATCACCGACACCCGGAAGAAGCTCCTTACCTACGCCAAAACAGGCCTTCTCACGATCAGCAAAGGCAGCGAAATGCCCCAGCTCGACACCGGCAAGAAGAACGAATAGCCTGAGGTATGCTTAAAGCAATGTTCAACGAACAACAATCCGGGAAGATGTGGTCCGGCCGCTTTCGCGAGCCTCTGGATGCCGAATTCGAATCCTGGCAGCGTTCCATTTGCTTCGACTGGCTGCTTCTCGGTGAGGAGATAGCAGCCAGCAAGGCGCACGTGTCGGCTCTGATTGTCGCAAAGATTCTTACAAAAGAAGAGGGAGCGGAGTTGCGCGAGGCGCTCGATGCAATTGCCGCCGAGCACGCATCGGAGGCAGGCAGAGCGCCGATACGCGATCACCCCACCGCCGAGGACATCCATCATTTTGTTGAATTGAAGCTGGTCGAACGAGTCGGCTCGCTAGGTCTCAAGCTACATACCGGGCGTAGCCGCAATGAGCAAATCGCCACCGACCTTCGCCTCTATGTGCGCGAGCAAATCAATCTCGCGCAGAAGGCTCTGGCCGCCTGGGCCAAAGCGCTTGCAGATCAGGCCCGCGTCGCCGACGATTCGGTGATGCCCAGTTACACTCACTTGCAACGCGCCGAGCCGATTCTGGTCGCGCATTGGCTGCTGGCCTACGTCGAGATGATTCTGCGCGATGCTGACCGCCTGCGCGACTGTTCCGCGCGGCTCAACTACTGTCCACTGGGCTCCGGCGCGGTAGCAGGCGCAACGCTCGCGCTCGACCGCACCATCGCCGCGCGCGAGTTAGGATTCACCGCACCCACTGCCAACTCCATCGACGCCACCAGTGACCGCGATTTTATTTTGGAATATTTGCAAGCTCTTACCCTTGTCGGCCTGCATTTGAGCCGCTTTGCCGAAGAAATTACGCTTTTCGCAACTGCGGAATTCGGATTTGTTCTACTTCCCGAGGCTTTCTCGACCGGCTCCAGCGCCATGCCGCAGAAGAAGAATCCCGACCTTACCGAGTTAATCCGCGCCAAAGTTGGGCGCATCCACGGAGCCGCTGAAGCAGTCACATTGCAACTGAAAGGCCTTCCTCTGGCCTACAACAAGGACTTGCAGGAAACTCAGGAGCAGGTATTTTCCGTCAGCTTTGTGCCTCAGATGCTTACGCTCGTGGCGCGCTTTACCGCCGCCCTTCAGTTTAATCGCGAGCGCATGAGAGAAGCTGCGCAGTCGGGCTGCCTGAATGCCATGGCCGCCGCCACCTATCTCGTCCACAAGGGCGTTCCCTTCCGCACCGCTCACGAGAAGATCGGCCATGCCGTGCGCTTTGCCATTGAGAAAGGAGTTGAACTCGACGCCCTCACACTCGACGAACTCCGCCAGTTTGGCGAAGAGTTTGAGGAAGACTTTTTTGCCGCCGTTAAGCTCGCGGCCACGCTCGACTGCCACAACGTGACGGGAGGAACCGCGCGCGAGCGTGTGCGAGAGGCCTTGGCTGCCGCATCGAAACGGATCGACGCCCTGGCTCAGGAGGCCGTCCATGCTGGTTCGTAAGGCCCTCCTCACAGACGCATCCAACGTCTGCGACCTGGTGAACTCGCTTTCCGCCGATGGCACGCTGCTCAAGCGTTCCTTCGTCGAGGTCTGCGAAAACATCCGCGACTTTACCGTCGCCCTGTCCGATGGCGGCGTCTTCCTGGGCTGCGGCGCGTTGCACTTTTACGGGCCTCATCTGTGCGAGGTGCGCTCCATCGTGGTCAAGCCCGCTGCCAAGAGCCAGGGCGCCGGCGGCCGCATCCTCGCCGCGCTGATCGAAGAGGCTGAAGAGCACGGCATTCAATCCGTCTGCTTGTTTACGCGCATCCCCGACTTTTTCTTCAAATACGGCTTCCGCACCGTCGAAGACAAGACTGTGCTGCCCGACAAGATCTTCAAAGACTGCCAGAGTTGCCCACGCCTGCAACGCTGCGATGAGGTAGCCATGGTGCGCGGCCGCATCCCCAGCGTCTCCCTTCTGGGCCCGCGCGAAGAAGCTGAGCAGTTAGTCCGTCTTTCCGGATAACTGCGGCTGACTCAGTATCGCCGCCGCCACCGCAGTCTGGCCATAACTCAGCCCCCCATCTCCGGGGCTGACGCTTTGGTGCTGAAAAACCTCGAATCCCTCAGCCTCTAACTTCGCTCGCATCAGCCGCGCCAGCCTCCGGTTGTGCATGCAGCCGCCGCTGAGCGCAACCTTACTAACTCCTGTTGCATTTCGCGCCAACACTGCCGCTCTAACAAATCCCTCTGCTGCTCCAGCATGAAAGCGCGCCGCAATCCGCGCCTTGCTCGTTCCAGTCCGCAAATCTTCTACTAACTCGCGCCACAACGGAGCGGCGCTAATCCGCACCGGCAGCCGAGCGGTCCAATCCCCGTCAGCTAACTCCAGTGCATAACCAGGAACGCCGTCCGGCTCATCCACGGCGATGCCTTCCAGCTCAATCGCCGCCTGTGCCTCGTAATCCACCTCGCGCCGCCCCAGCACAACAGCCGCCACTGCGTCGAAGAGCCTTCCTAAGCTCGAAGTGAGCGGAACATTCACGCTCCTCTCCATCATCCGCACCAGCACACGAGCCTCTTTCTCCGTCGCGCCCACGAGACACAGCGTCTCGCTTGAATCAACGTCGAAGCCCGCCGCTCGCAAATGTCCCAGCGCCATGCGCCACGGCTCCTTGATCGCCGCCTCGCCGCCCGGCATGGGCACATATTCAAGATACGCAAACCGCTCGAAGCTCTCCATCCGCGCGATCAGCACTTCCCCGCCCCAAATCTTCCCATCGCTCCCGTAGCCGGTGCCGTCGAGGGCCAGACCAATCACCTCGCCCGTAAGGCCGTGCTCGGCCATGCAGCCGGCCACGTGCGCATGATGATGCTGCACGGCAATCAGCTTGAGCCCGCGCTCCCGCGCCCACTCCTGCGCCCACGTCGTTGAGAGATAACCCGGATGCAGGTCGTGTACCACGGTCCGCGGCTCAATCTCGAAGGTGCGTATCAGGTGATCGAGCGACTCGCGAAAAAACTCCAGGCCCGTCAGATTTTCCAGATCGCCCAGGTGCTGGCTCTGGTATGCAAACCGCCCTCGCGCCAGCGCAAAAACATTCTTCAGATGCCCGCCCACGGCCAGCAGTGGCGGCGCATCAAAGGGCAACGCCACACCCATCGGCACAAATCCGCGCGCGCGCCTGACCAGTTGCGGCGCGCCGTCCACCACAGCGGCCACCGAGTCGTCGCAGCGCTGCAAAATCTCGCGGTCGTGCATCAGGAAGGCATCGGCAATTCCATCCAGCCGCGCCCGCGCCTCTTCGTTGTCAATGGCAATCGGCTCCTCGCTCAGGTTGGCCGATGTCATCACCAACGCGCGTACACGAGGATCAGCAAAAAGCAAATGCTGCAGCGGCGCATAAGGTAGGTAGACGCCCAGCCACGGAATTCCCGGCGCAACAGCGTCAGCTATCCCGCAGCTCTCGCGCCGGCGCGCCAACACAATCGGCCGCGCTGGCGTTGAGAGCAGCGCCTCTTCTTCCGCCGTCAGCACGCACGCCTGCCGAGCCGCCTCCAGGTCGCGCACCATCACCGCCAGCGGCTTCCCATAGCGGCGTTTGCGTTCGCGCAGCCGCATCACTGCCGCCTGATTGGTTGCATCCACGCTCAGATGAAAGCCGCCGATCCCCTTGATGGCTACAATCTTCCCCGCCGTCAGCAGTTGAAGCGTCCGATCCACGGCTTCTTCACCAGAGCTCGATTCGGAGTCTGCCGTCTGCAAGACCCAAACCTGCGGCCCGCACACCCAGCACGCATTGGGCTGCGCATGGAAGCGCCGGTTCAGCGGATCGTCGTACTCTCGCTGGCACTCCGGGCACATCGGGAACTTCGCCATCGAGGTCTGCGGCCGGTCGTACGGAATCCGTCGCGTGATGGTGAAGCGCGGCCCGCAGTTGGTGCAGTTCAGGAAAGGATAGCGGTAGCGGCGGTCCCTGGGGTCCAGCAGCTCGCGCAGACAGTCCGGGCAGGTGGCCGCATCCGCCGGAATCCCAGTGCTCACCCGGCCCAGCACCTCGCTGGCTACAATCCGGAAGCCTGAATCCCCTGCAAGTCCCAGCTCTCGTACCGCGACCGAATTAATGCGCGCCAAAGACGGCGCTTCGGTTTGCAGACGGTCGAGAAACGCCTCCACCCGCTCATCCGGCCCCTCGATCTCGAGGGTCACCCCGTCCGTGTCGTTGCCCACAAACCCCGCAAGGCCCTCCTCCAGTGCCAGCCTGTAGACAAACGGACGAAACCCCACCCCCTGCACCACGCCTCGCACTACCACGCCTCGCCGCCGCAACGCTTCGCGTGGTTCTCGTATTGGATGGGTTTTACCCGTCAAGAGAGAGCCTCTCGCCGCAATCCAGCATAGCGCATCATCGTCTATTTACCCCGCCCGGCTCAATCCCGGCATTTGGACGGTTGCATCTTCTTGATGACCATCAGCCCTGAAGCGGATAAACTTACTCATAAGATGAACGGGATTGCGAAGAGTTTCAGCTTGATGAGTGGCTGGCGGCTGTGTACGGCACAGGCGGTTTTGGCTGTTTCATTCCTGGTCTGGCCCGGAACCGAAGCAGTCACAGCCCAGCAGCCGGACTCCGCTTCTGTCATTGCGCTGGTCGATGCCGCTGCAAAAGCCAGAATCGACCACGTAGAAAGCTATACCGTCACCGAGCTCTACGCCGTCTACCGGGGCAAAGACGAGACCCATCCCGCGGCTGAAATGACCGTGCAGACCCTCTACCGCAAGGGTTCCGGCAAGAGTTACACCATCCTGTCAGAATCCGGCTCCGCGTTCATCCGAAACCACGTGCTGCGTACGCTGCTCGGCAATGAGAAGACCATCAATTTGCCCGGCAATGTTGAACATTCGTGGTTCACATCCGCCAATTATGAGATGCAACTGAAACTCGGCGGCGTCCAGCTTCTCGATGGAAGAGAGTGTTTTTCCCTGGCTATCCATCCTAAACGCAAGGCTCCCAATATGATCGAAGGAACCCTCATGGTCGACGCCAAGGACGGTTCCATTGTCCAAATCGAGGGAACCGCATCCCAAAGTCCCTCCATTTTCACCGAAGCCGCTCAGGTGATGCGGCATTACATCAGCGTAAACGGCTATGCCATGGCCACCCATGCTCGGGCCGTCTCGGATAGCTTGTTTATCGGCCGAACAACCGTGACCATCGACTATCTGGATTACAAAATCCAGTTGCGTCCGACCCGGTAGGCAAGGACGCCTGAATCTCCTGTGCCGATTCCGTCGCGTATGCGCTATACTGATTTTCGTGCTACCAATTTTTGGAGACTGGAAACTCGATGCCGCGCTCGGCTCCTGCCTGCTGCTGGGGCTGCGCCACGGCTTCGACTACGACCACCTGGCCGCCATCTCCGACATCACCGCCGTGCAGCGCAACTGGCGCAGCGGACTGCGCCTGGGAATGACCTACGCCCTGGGCCACGCCTTCACGGTGGCCGCGCTGGGCATTGCCGTGCTGGAGATGCACCTGGGCCTGCCCGAGGGCCTGGACCACTGGGCAGAGCGGCTGATCGGCCTCACTCTGATCGTTCTCGGCATCGGGGTGGTGGCGGGAATTCTGCGCAAGGACGCGCATGGCCACTCCCACAGCCGCGTCGAGAGCCGCCTTGCCATCGCCATCAACGGGGTGCTGTGGATGGCCTGGAAACTTCGCCGCATATGGAACCCCCAGGCGCCCCAACCCGATCGTTTTCAGTGGATGTATAACGGCAAATCGGTCTTTGTCATCGGCATCCTGCACGGCGTGGGCGCTGAAACTCCCAGCCAGTTGGCGCTCTTCTTCCTCACCGCAAACCTGGGCGGCACCTCTCGCGGCATGATGGGCTTGGCGGCCTTCGCCGTGGGCCTGGTAGCCATGAATGCCCTGATGACCGCCACCATGGGCGGAGCCTTCAACGCCAGCGGCCACCACCATCCCCGCCTCTACCACGCCATCGCCTGGACCGGCGCCGCCTACAGTTTCATCATCGGCGCCATCTTCCTCTTCGGAATCTCCGACCGCCTGCCGTCGCTGGGATAGCGGGCAGATTTCTCTTCCCATTCCAGAACGCTTCCCTTCTTTGCCGCGAGAGGAAATCGGTTACTACTCCAAGTGACCGTGGTCACGGAGATAAACTAGCGCAGACTCGTATAAGAAAGATAGACATGGAACCCGGCGCGGCGGCGCAATCGCTGTGCGTTGCCTTCCGTGTACGGAGGATTTGTGCCCGCATTCACACCCCCCCCGCTGCCCAGCGGCGACAATCGATGGAAGATCGTCAACGGCACCATGCGCAAGAATGGCTTTGCCCGCCACGCGCTGATTGAAACGCTCCACACCGTCCAGTCCGCATTCGGCTATCTGGACGATGACTCGATTCGTTTTGTGGCTCTCTCCCTGCGCGTGCCGCTGAGCCAGGCCTATGGGGTGGTGACCTTTTACCACTACTTCAGCCTCAAGCCGCCGGGCAAGCACACGGCCACCGTTTGCGCTGGCACGGCCTGCTACATCAAGGGCTCCGACAAACTGATGGTAGCCGCCGAAAAGCGCCTAGGAATCCACCGTGGACAGACCACCGGCGACGGACAGATCAGCCTGATGACTGCTCGCTGTGTGGGCGCATGCAGCCGTGCGCCCGTGGTGTTGTGCGACGGCGAAGTAGTGGGCGAGATGACCGCTGAACAGATGCTCGAGCAACTCGAAAGGTGGGCAGTCGAATGACAATCGAAGAGCTCGAACAGGTAGCCAAAAGCGTCTCCCAGGAGAACGAAAAATACGATTTTGAAGTGAACGTCTGCATGGACCTGGCCTGCATGAGCCAGGGCGCTGACAAATTGCGGGAGGCGCTGGAGAAGGCCACCGCGTCATCGGGCAAAAACGTCCTGGTCCGCCGCACCGGCTGCATGGGGCCGTGCTCTTCCGGGCCGCTGGTGCGAGTGGACCCCGACGAGCACCTGTATCACCATGTTAATGCCGGCCACGCCGAGGCAATTGTCAAAAGCCTGGGCGGCAAACCGGTGCCCGCGTTGCAGTGCGATCTGAACGATCACTTCGACAAGCAGGTGCGCGTGGTACTGGAGAATGCCGGCCACATCGATCCGGAGAAGATCGACGATTACATCTGCCGCGACGGTTACAAGGCGCTGCTGACGGCGCTCACCGAGATGACGCCCAACGGCGTGATTCACCGCATCACCGAAAGCGGCCTGCGGGGACGCGGCGGCGGCGGCTATTCCACCGGCTTGAAGTGGGGAACCGTGGCCAAGGCCGCGGGCGAGCAGAAGTACGTGGTCTGCAATGGCGACGAGGGCGATCCCGGCGCGTTCATGGATCGCAGTGTGATGGAGGGCGACCCGCATCGCGTCATCGAGGGCATGGCCATCGCCGCCTATGCCGTTGGCGCCAGCAAGGGCTTCATCTATGTCCGGGCCGAGTACCCGGTGGCCGTCTCCCGCCTGACCACCGCGCTGCGCGAGGCGCGCCGCCGCGGCCTGCTGGGCAACGGCATCTGCAATACTCCCTTCAACTTCGATGTTGAAATCCGCCTCGGCGCGGGGGCTTTTGTCTGCGGAGAGGAGACGGCGTTGCTGGCCTCCATCGAGGGCCGGCGCGGCGCGCCCAGGCCGCGGCCTCCCTACCCGGCGGTCAGCGGCCTCTTCGGCAAGCCCACGCTCATCAACAACGTCGAGACCTTCGCCAACATCGCGCCCATCGTCCGCAACGGCGGCAAGTGGTTCGCCAACATGGGCTCGGAGAGAAGCAAGGGCACCAAGGTCTTCGCCCTCACCGGCAAGATCGCCAACACCGGCCTGGTGGAAGTGCCCATGGGCATCAAGCTGCGCGAGATCATCGAGGTCATCGGCGGCGGCGTGCCCGGTGGACACACCTTCAAGGCGGTGCAGACCGGCGGCCCATCCGGCGGCTGCATCCCCGCCGAGATGCTCGACCTCGGCGTCAGCTACGATGCCCTCATGGCGGTCGGCTCCATCATGGGCTCCGGCGGCATGATCGTCATGGACGACACCTCCTGCATGGTCAATGTGGCCCGCTTCTTCGTCGAGTTCTGCATGACCGAATCCTGCGGCAAGTGCATCCCCTGCCGCGCCGGCACGGCGCAGATGTTCACTTTGCTCAGCCGCATCTGCTCCGGCTCCGGAACCATGGAAGATCTCGACCTGCTGGTGAGCCTGTGCGAGACCATCAAGGAAACCAGCCTCTGCGGACTGGGCATGACGGCGCCCAATCCCGTGCTCAGCACGCTCAAGTATTTCAAAAACGAGTACCTCGAACACATCGTCAATAAGCGCTGTCCGGCCGGCGTCTGCAATATGGAAGCGCCCGCGCCCGTCGCCGTTCCCACGGAGGTGTTGGCATGAGCGAAAGCATGGGCGTCAAAACTCTCATCATCGACGGCCAGGAAGTGAGCGCGCGCTCCGGCCAGACCATCCTGGAAGTGGCGCGGGAGAACGACATTAACATTCCCACCCTCTGTCATCTGGAGGGCCTGGGATCGGTCGGCGCCTGCCGCCTCTGCCTGGTGGAGATCAAGGGCAGCAACAAGCTCTTTCCCGCCTGCGTAGCCCACATCCACGAAGGCATGGATGTCTCCACCGACTCGGAGCGGCTCCGCAAGCACCGCCGCGTCATCCTCGAGTTGCTGTTCGCCGAGCGCAACCACATCTGCTCGGTGTGCGTCTCCAACGGCCACTGCGAACTGCAAGCGCTGGCTCAAAGCCAGGGCCTGACTCACATCAGCCTGCCCTATCGCAACCCCGTGCTCGCCGTGGATGCCTCGCACGAGCGCTTCACTGTCGACCACAACCGCTGCATCCTGTGCACCCGCTGCGTCAGGGTCTGCGCCGAGATTGAAGGCGCGCACATCTGGGATGTGATGGGCCGAGGCATCGACTCCATCGTCATCACCGACCTGCACCAAGAGTGGGGAAGCTCCGCTTGCACCCGCTGCGGCAAATGCGTGCAGTGCTGCCCCACCGGAGCACTCTTCGACAAAAGCAAGATCGGCTCCGAGCACCCCAAGTATCCGGATTTTCTGCCTTACCTGAACCTCATGAGGGAAGCGCGATGAGCAAACTGAAAGTGGCAACTGTGTGGCTGGACGGATGTTCCGGCTGTCATATGTCGTTCCTCGACATGGACGAACGGCTCCTTGAGCTGGCCAAGCTGATCGATGTGGTCTACAGTCCACTCGTGGACGCCAAGGAGTTCCCCGAAGAGGTGGACATCGCTTTGGTCGAGGGAGCCGTAGCCTCGGTGGACGACGAAGCGAAGATCAAGAAGGTTCGCGCCCACTCCAAAATGTTGATCGCCATGGGCGACTGCGCCATAACCGGCAATGTGCCCTCCATGCGCAATCCCATCGGGCCGGAAGCCATTCTGAACCGGGCATACATCGAGAACGCCTGCTTGCAGCAGCAGATTCCCTGTGTCGTGGTGCCCAAGCTGCTCAAAATTGTGCGGCCCATCCACGAGTTCGTGACGGTGGATGTCTTCCTGCCCGGCTGCCCGCCCTCGGCCGATACCTTTCACGCAGCGCTGACCGCGCTGGTAACCGGTGCGCCGCTGGATATTTCAGCCCTCACCCGCTTTGGAGCCTGATTCATGAGCCAGACCATAACGATTGATCCGGTAACCCGCCTCGAAGGCCACGGCAAGATTACTATCCAACTCAATCCCCAGGGCGATGTGGAGGACGCGCACTTTCACGTCACCCAGGTGCGCGGCTTTGAGAAGTTCTCTGAAGGCCGGCCGTTTTACGAGATGCCCAGCCTCACGGCGCGCATCTGCGGCATCTGCCCGGTCTCTCACCTGCTGGCCTCCGCCAAAGCCTGCGAAGCCATTATGGCGGTCCGCATTCCGCATACCGCCGCGCAACTGCGCCGCCTGTTGAATATGGCCCAATTGGTGCAGTCGCACGCGCTGAGCTTCTTCCATCTCTCCTCGCCTGATCTGTTGCTGGGCATGGAGTCCGACCCCGTGGCGCGCAACATCTTCGGCGTGGCCGCCGCACGGCCTGACCTGGGCCTGGCCGGCATCGGATTGCGCCGCTTCGGCCAGCACATCATCGAGCTGCTCGCCACCAAGCGCATCCACACCGGATGGGTTGTTCCCGGCGGCGTCACCGAGCCGCTCTCCCAGGCACACCGCGACGAGATGCTCTCCATGATTCCCCAGGCTCATGCTCACGTCAAACTGGCGCTGACCGCCTACAAGCAGATCGCCGGCTCCTTCAAGCCGGAGATCAAGGTATTCGCCAACTTCCCCTCGAACTACCTGGGCCTGATTAACGAGGATGAGTCCATCGAGTTCACCGACGGCGCGCTGCGGCTGATCGATCCCAAGGGCGCAATCATCGAGGACGGCATCACCGCCAGCCGCTTCACCGAGGTGATCGGCGAGGCCGTCGAAAACTACAGCTACACCAAGTTCGTCTACTACAAGCCGCTTGGCTATCCCAAGGGGAGCTATCGCGTAGGCCCTCTGGCGCGGCTCAATATCGTCAAGTCCATGGGCACCCCGCAAGCCGACAAGGAGCTGGCCGAGTTCAAGCACTTAGCCGCTGGGCCGGTCGAAAGCTCCTTCCACTATCATCACGCGCGGTTGGTCGAAGCTCTCTACGGCCTCGAAATGATCGAGCGCATCCTCGCCGATCCGCTCATCCTCGACAAGCACGTGCGCGCCACAGCCGGCGTCAATCGTCTCGAAGGCGCGGGCCAGATCGAAGCCCCGCGCGGCACGCTGAATCACCACTACAAGGTGGACGAGAACGGTAAGATGACCTGGGCCAACCTGGTCGTCGCCACCGGCCATAACAACAACGCCATGAACAAGGGCGTTCTTCAGTCGGCCAAGGCCTACGTGAAGGACGGCAAGTTCACTCCCGGCGCACTCAACCGCATCGAGGCCGTGATCCGCGCCTTCGATCCCTGCCTCAGTTGCTCCACCCACGCCTTCGGGCAGATGCCCCTGGTACTTACGCTGCTCAACGCCGACGGCGAAGTTGTGGACCGAGTCGTCCGCTAAACTGATTCAATGAGCTCTACCCAAGCCCGATGCCTCATCCTCGCCTGCGGCAATACGCTGCGCGGAGATGACGGTGTCGGGCTTTGGCTTGCCAGGTGGGCCGAGCAGCGTTTCTCAGACCAACCCGGCCTGCGCGTCATCGCCGACCATCAATGGACTCCTGAACTGGCGGAAGACGTCGCCCGCGCCCAATCCGTCCTGTTTATCGATTGCTCCCTCGATTCCGAAGCCGGATCACTCAGTCTGACGCACGTCGAACCAGTCTCCGGCGGCCCGGAGCACTCCACCCATCACCTGGGCGCGGCCGGACTGCTTGCGCTGGGCCGCGAACTCTACCATTCCCTGCCCCGTGAGGCGCTGCAACTCACCATCGGCGCCTGCTCAACCGAGTTAGGCGAAGACTTCAGCGCCGCAGTGACTGCCGCGCTTCCCAACGCCTGCCGCCTGATCGAAGAGACAGTTCTGCGTCTGCTCGCCGACTGATTCTGGAAAGCTAGAAATGCCGATTGAGATTCGTTGCCTCCTGCCTTTGCCGCAAAGTACGCGTCAAGGATGGGGCACCCGGAACGGGGCATTATTATGCGCAACTCCCAAATTAAATTCATGCTGCCCCGAATATCCACAGAATATATTCACGTTACCAGGTCAGAGGCATCAAGTTTTGGTACACTCCGTGACATATGGCGACGAGACTCATCATTGACAACCAACTACCGGACGGCAGCAGTCCGCCCCCGCACATAACCATTGAAAATGCCGATTTTATTCCGAATGTCGGTGATTTCCTAGAGGCTGATGGACTGCGGTATGTGATCAAAAAGAGGCTGTTTGTGTTCTCCCTGCAGGGAAAACATGGCGTTCACTTAACAGTCTCGCGGGGGGAGTAATTATCGGTTGTAAGGTACAGAGCCTACGCCCGTGCAAATCACAGACGCGGCTCCGAAGTTTCTCCCTGTGCCCCTTGACCAAGCCGGCCGAAGGGAGGCCTTGAGTGACCGATAATGGCAGCGAGCAGATTGTAACCTGGGATACTTCTGCAATATGCAATCTTGCTAAGCTAAGCGATTGCGAAGACCTAATCGCGCAAATGAAGATTGCACATACTCACTGGATTCCCGCCTATGTTTTCTTCGAGATCGCCGCCACGTCAGTTGGCGAAACGCGCGACCGGTTATTGAGCATCTGCCGAAAGCTAAAGGGGAGTTCTGGCAGAGTTTTGATTGACCATGGGTCTCTGGTGGGAGCCGCGATACGGATATTTTCGGAGTTTGGCTTTCTCGACTGGGATGTGCTGTTAACAACGCAGCTGGAGTACGAGCAGGCCATAGATTCCGGTGTGTTTAACGATGATCTCGCTAAGATACAAAAGGTACAGAACCAAAATAACCTGAGGCAAGCAGAGGAATATTTCGCCCAGACGAAAGCACAGTTTGACAGTCTATTTCAATCAGGATTGGATCGCCCCAAAACGCTGGATGAGATCATTGCACGGGCCTGTTCCACAGGTTTAATTCAGCAGAATGTCCGATATTACTTCAAGTCAATTCTTGGACAAGCGGTGGATTGGCAGTATGCGGGAAGATTCGCAAAGTCGTTCCCTCCAATTGTGGCTATGATTTGCGCTTTCCTAATCGGTCATTACGACCGTAATAAGCCTCAGCCGACGCCAGACCCAGCAGGAGCAACTGATCTCTTAGCCGCATTGTACCTTCCGGTCTGCCACAAGTTTGTTTCTAACGATCAGGATCAACAGATCGTCTTCCGTAATGTTGCAAAATACTGTTCCCTTCGAACAGAAGTGATCTGGTTTAGCGGGGATTTCAAGAGACTACTCTCGCCGAACTGAGAACGTTCCTGCGGGAAATTCCGGGTGCCCAGGTCTCGCTTTTGAGACCTGGGCGATTCGCCGGACGCGCAGTCCTAGAACGCGCCCACAGTCTGCCGCAGGCTGTAGGAGCTGAGCGTCTTGATGTAGTTGCCGCGGTCAAACGCGGAGGTGTCGGGAACGGAACGGCGGCTCAGGCAGCCGCGCGTCTCCTTGAGCGAGGTGTACTCGCGCTTCTCCAGCCAGTAGCGCATGTCGTCCAGCACCCTCTTGATGTGCTCGATGCCGTGAATGTGCAAGGCCGACGCAATCAACACCACGCCCCCACCCGCCATGATGCTCTTGAGCACGTCCTCGGCGGAGTGAACGCCGCCGGTGATGGCGATGTCGAGCTTCACGTGGCCATAGAGGATCGCCGCCCAGTGCAGCCGGGGCAGCAACTCCGAGGGCTTGGAGAAGTGCAGTGTGGGCCGAACGTCCAGGGTCTCGATGTCGAAGTCAGGCTGATAAAAGCGGTTGAACAGCACCACGCCGTGCGCTCCCGCCTCCTCCAGTTGCCCCACCAGGTGCGGCAGGCTGGTGAACCACTGCGACAGCTTCACCGACACCGGCACTTTGACCGCGCCGGTAACCGCGGTCACCAGTTTCAGCAGTTGACCCTCCATCTCCGCGGAGGTCTGGCTCTTGTCCGTGGCCAGCGCGTAGGTATTCAACTCGATGGCGTCGGCGCCGGCCTGCTCCATATCTTTGGCAAACCGCACCCAGCCGCCGGGTGTGGCGCCATTCAGGCTGCCCAGGATGGGAATCTTCACCGCCTCCTTGCACTGCCGCAGGTGCTCCAGGTAGACCTCCTGCGTCATGCGATAATCCTTCAAATCGGGCAGGTAGCCAAGCGACTCGGCAAAGGACTCGGTGCCCCGCGACAGGTCATCGTCCAGCGTCCGCGATTCCAAAGCCAATTGCTCCTCGAAGAGCGAGTGCAGCACGATCGCCGATGCGCCGCTATCTTCCATGCGGCGAACATTGTCAATCGACTCCGACAGCGGCGTGGAGGAGACCACGACCGGACCGTTCAGTTTCAAGCCAAGATACTTTGTGGAAAAATCGATCATTCCGCACCTCCGGCAGCCTCCGCCGCCAGCTTTTGTTCTGACTTATCCTCAGGCTTCTCCGCGGGAGCGATGTTCGGCGTCTCCCCGCGGCCCGGCATCGCGGCTCGCGCTGAGTAAACGCGCCATTGACGCTCGACATCATCCTGCGCTTCTTTAAGCAGATACGCGGCCAGTTCCGGATTACTGCGAGCCAGCATAGTGTAACGCGCCTCGCGGTAGCTGTACTCCTTCAGCCGGATCGAAGGCGCCTTGGAGTCAAGCTGGAAGGGATTCTTGCCCTCCTCGCGCAACACCGGGTTGTAGCGCATCAGCGGCCAGTAACCCGATTGGACAGCGAGTTTTTGTTGCTCTAGCCCATGCACCAGGTCGTAGCCGTGAGCGATGCAACTGGAGTACGCAATAATGATCGAAGGTCCGTCGTGCGCCTCGGCCTCCTGGAAGGCCTTCACCGTATGGCTGTCGTTGCCGCCCAGCGCCACCTGCGCCACGTACACTGAGCCGTAGCTGACGGCCTCCATGGCCAGGTCTTTCCGGCTAGTTGTCTTGCCGCTGGCGGCAAATTTGGCCACTGCGCCGCGCGGCGTCGCCTTTGACATCTGCCCGCCGGTGTTTGAGTAGACCTCGGTGTCCAGCACCAGAACGTTCACGTTCTTGCCCGAGCCAAGCACATGGTCCAGTCCGCCGAAGCCGATGTCGAACGCCCATCCGTCGCCGCCCAGAATCCACACGCTCTTGCGCACCAGCGTATCGGCAATGGCCAGCAGATTGCGCGCGTCGGAGCTCTTGTTGCCGGCCAGCTTCTCGCGCAACGCCTTCACCCGCGCGCGCTGCTGGTTCACCTCGGTCTCGGTATTCTGCGCAGCCCCCAGCAAAGCCTTCGCCAGTTCATCGCCGATGGCCCCGGCCAGCCGCGTCACCAGCAGCTCGGCAAACTCCTTTTGCTGGTCGAGCGCGATTCTCATGCCGAAGCCAAACTCGGCGTTGTCTTCAAAAAGCGAGTTGGACCAGGCCGGTCCGCGGCCCTGCGCATTGCTGGCGTAAGGCGTGGTGGGTAGATTGCCGCCGTAAATCGACGAGCAGCCGGTGGCGTTGGCGATATACAGCCGGTCGCCGAACAACTGCGTCAACAGCTTGATGTAGGGCGTCTCGCCGCAGCCCGCGCAGGCGCCGGAAAACTCGAACAGCGGCTGCAACAGTTGCAGGTCCTTCACCTGGCCGTGCGACAGCTTGGAGCGGTCCGCCTCGGGTATTCCTAAGAAGAACTCCCAATTCGCGCGCTCGGCCTCGCGCAGCGGCTGCTGCGGCGTCATGTTGATGGCCTTGTGGCTGGCGTCGCTCTTGCTCTTCACCGGACAGACTTCCACGCAGACCCCGCAGCTGGTGCAATCCTCCGGAGCCACTTGCAGCGTGTAACGATCCTCCTCCATCCCCTTCCACTTCGGCTTGGCCCACTGCAAGGTTGCCGGCGCCTTCTTGGCAAGCTCCGGCGAGTAGACCTTGGCGCGAATCACCGCGTGCGGGCAAACCATCACGCATTTGCCGCACTGGATGCACAGCTCCTTGTCCCACGCCGGAATGAACTGCGCGATATTCCGCTTCTCCCACTGCGCCGTGCCCGTGGGAAAGGCGCCCCCGGCAGGAATCGCGCTCACCGGCAGCAGGTCGCCATGCCCCCCGGCAATCTTTCCCAGCACCTCGCGCACAAACTTCGGTGCATGGGGCGAGATGGGGGGAATCAGATCGAAGCTGGACGAAACGGCCGCGGGCAGCTTAACCTTTTCCAGATGCGCCAGCGCCGCGTCCACCGCAGCATAATTCTTGGCCACCACCGCCTCGCCGCGCTTGCCGTAGGTCTTGTAGATGGCTTTCTTGATCTGCTGAATCGCCTCATCGCGCGGTAGCACGCCGCTGATGGCGAAGAAGCAGGTCTGCATGATGGTGTTGATGCGCGAGCCCATGCCGGCCTCGCGCGCCACCTTGTAGCCGTCGATCACATAAAACTCTATCTTCTTGCGCAGCATCTCTTCCTGCGTGGTCTTGGGCAGCTTGTCCCACACCTCGGCCGCCGAGTAAGGCGAGTTGAGCAGGAAGACCGCGCCCGGCATCGCCGCCTCCAGCACATCCATCTTCTCCAGGAAGCTGAAGTTATGGCAGGCAACAAAGCTGGCGCGCGTAATCAGATACGTTGACCGAATCGGCTTGGGCCCAAACCTCAGGTGCGAGGTCGTCATCGACCCGGACTTCTTCGAATCGTACACAAAGTAGCCCTGCGCAAAGTTCGGTGTCTGGTCGCCAATAATCTTGATCGAGTTCTTGTTCGCGCCCACCGTGCCGTCGGAACCCAGCCCGTAAAACAGCGCGCGCACCGTCTTCGCATCTTCCGTCGAGAAAGCCGAATAGTACGTCAGGCTGCTGTGGCTCACATCGTCGTCAATGCCGATGGTGAAATGGTTCTTCGGCGCGGCCTTGCTCAGCTCGTCGAAGATGCCCTTCACCATCGCCGGCGTAAACTCCTTGGACGACAGACCATAGCGCCCGCCAATAACAGTGGGCATCTTGGCTAACGGCAGCTTGGCGGCGTTCTCCGCCAACACCGTCACCACGTCCATGTAAAGCGGCTCGCCGCTGGCGCCCGGATCCTTGCAGCGGTCCAGAACGGCAATCGACTTCACCGTCTTCGGCAGCGCGGCCAAAAAAGCACTCGCGTCAAAGGGCTTGTAAAGGCGGACCTTCAGCACTCCCAGCTTCTCGCCCTTCTGATTGAGCGCGTCCACGGCCTCTTCGGCAGCCTCGGCCCCGGAGCCCATCAGCACAATCACCCGCTCGGCGTCCGCCGCGCCGTAGTAATCGAACAGGTGATACGCGCGGCCAGTCTCCTTGGCAAAGCGGTCCATCACCGCCTGCACAATCCCCGGAACCGCCGCGTGGAAGGGCGTGCAGGCCTCGCGCGCCTGGAAAAACACATCGGGATTCTGCGCCGAGCCGCGAATGAACGGGCGATCCGGGCAGAGCGCGTTCTGCCGGTACTGGATGATGTACTTGTCGTCCACCAGCGCGCGGATCGTCTCGTCGCTGATGGGAAAAATCTTGCCCACCTCATGCGAGGTGCGGAAGCCGTCGAAGAAGTGCATGAACGGAATCCGCGATTCCAGCGTGGCAATCTGCGCCACCAGCGCCATGTCGGCCACTTCCTGCACGGAATTGGAGGCCAGCATCGCCCAGCCTGTCGAGCGGCAGGCCATCACGTCGGAGTGGTCGCCGAAGATCGACAGCGCGTGTGTCGCCACCGTCCGTGCCGTCACGTGCATCGTCGCCGGGGTCAGCTCGCCGGCAATCTTGTACATATTGGGAATCATCAGCAGCAGCCCCTGCGAGGCCGTAAACGTGGTCCCGAAGGCCCCTGCCTGCAAAGCGCCATGCAGCGCGCCCGCAGCTCCGCCTTCGCTCTGCAGCTCTTCCACAATGGGCAATGCGCCCCAGATGTTTTTCTTCCCCTCCGAGCGCCACTGATCGGCCCACTCGGCCATCGGCGACGACGGCGTGATGGGGTAGATGGCGACCACTTCGGTGAGTCGATAGGCAACCGAGGCGGCCGCCTCGTTCCCATCCAGAATAACCATGGTTTCTTCACTCATTCGCTTTGCCTCACAACGCGGCCGGCGGAAATAAGACCGCTACCTTTAGTCTCTTCTCTGAGGGGTCGAGTGGCTGTGATGCAAGACACAATGCGGGCCGGAATTCCCACATCGCAATGCCATTTTCATGCTTGAATCGGGCGTTGCCGAGTGTCACAGGTTCCGATATTGGGATCTGGGAAATCGCAGGCATATTGAGTAGGCCGGTACCAGCCAGCCTCCCAGTGGTTTGAGAAATCGCTATACAATGTGGCAAATCATGGCCTTTTGGTTCTGGCAAAGGCCCTGCCAGGCGCGCTCGGTTCTTTGCTTTGGAACGAATGCAGAAAAAGATCGTAGCAGTGTTATCTGCCGGTATACTGACACCGCAAGGTACGCAAAATGGAAATAGGGGAAACATGCATTCATTGTATTAGAGATCGCTTTTTCACCATAATCAAGTGGTGGAGATTGGTGGGCGCGCGGTCTACTTTGCAATGGTATCTGATTCGTGTCTGTCAGACCTTGGGAATCCGTACGCCCAAAAGTTGGCGTGTGCGTCCCCGCCAGGTCCAGCACGCATTGACGGCTCGATTGCGCGGCTCGAGCGACATGAAAGTCTTTTGGCAAATCTTTAGTTTCGATGAATATTCGAGTTTGCGAGGCATGAAGAATGTATTTCTGATACTCGACTTGGGAGCGAATGTTGGATACTCTTCGGCTTACTTCCTAAGTTGCTTCCCTGGCGCTCGCTCCGTTGCGGTCGAGCCTGACGAACAAAATGTCGCAATTTGTAGGATGAATCTTGAGCCATATGAAGGGCGGGCGTTAGTCCTGACTGGAGCAGTCTGGTCCCAGGCTGGTTTTCTCAGTCTTTCAAAGGTCACTTCCGGTGATGGGCTTGAATGCGCCAGGAGGGTCGCCCAGCCACAGGAGGGTAGTCTTGGCAATGTGCAGGCCTGGGATGTTGGCGGTTTGATCGATATTTCAGGCTGCACGGCAGTGGATTTACTCAAAGTCGACATTGAGGGTGCTGAACTGGAAGTGTTCGGCGCCAGTGCAAGAGCTTGGCTGCATCGAGTTAGAAACATTTGCATCGAGCTGCACGGACCGGATTGCGAAAGGGCATTCTTCAAGGCCTTAACCGATTTCAGTTATGAATTGGATCATTCAGGCGAACTGACAATCTGCAGAAGCCTTCGCCCCAAATTGGCGGCCAGTACAAATTGAGCCACCAATCTTCAGGCATGGCTGCGTCCCTGGTTCAACAAATTATCGCTTCGTGAGAACTTCGGAGAAATATAGGCTTGAGAAGCCGCCTGTATAAAATCAGGTAGTGCACAGCAAGAATGAAGGAGCCCCGGATATGCGCATTCTGCATCTCCATACACATCTGAGTATCGGTGGGGTAACCACGATGCTGATCGAACTGGCCGCAGCTCAGGTGCGACTGGGTCAAGAGGTTACGATCGCGACAGTTTCTCCAAAGGCGCAATTGGACGATTGGGCGCGCAGCCAGGGGATAGAGGTGGCAAACCTGGGTTGTGGAGGGACTTTTCGGGGCAGATTCCAGGCCATTGACCAGCTCCTGAGAAACAGGCAGTTCGACGTGGTTCATGAACACTGGGAAATGTGGTTCGTTGGCGCGCTTGCGGCACTGCGGAACCGGACTCCGTTTGTGCACACGCACCATATGAACCCGGGCAGGCGCTACTTTCTGAAGCACCGCTTCGCATGTTTGTTCACCGGCAAAGTGGTATTGCTAACGCCCGCGGCGGATGAATACATCCTCAAATGGGTAAGTCCGCCACGCCGGAAGATTGAGGTCATCCCGAATGGGATTCAGCTTGATCGCTTGGATGGAGCGACGAGGATTGAGGTAGATGGGATTCCGGTTGATGCGCCAGTAGTAGGGATGGCGGCGAGGTTCAAACCGCAAAAGGATTTCGGAACGTTCATTCGCGCGGCCAAACTTGTCAACGCGCGGCGGCCCGAAGTGCATTTTATCGCTGTCGGAGATGGGCCCCAACGGGAAATGTGCGAGGATCTAGCAAAGGCGATCGGCGTGGCGAACTTTCATTTTCTGGGTGCCCGCAACGATACTCCTGCACTCTTTCGACGGATGAACATCAACGTGTTGTCGACGCATGCTGAAGGTTTATCGATCTCGCTGCTGGAGGCGATGGCCAGCCGCTGCGTCTGCGCCGCAAGCGATATTCCTTCGAACCGCTACACGTTGGATGAGGAAAGGGCGGGCTTACTCTTTCCAAATGGGAATCCTGAGGCGCTTGCGAATACCATCGAACGGCTGCTCAGCGACAAGGACCTTGCTGACAGGCTTCGGGCACACGCAGTGGAGCGGGTGAAGTATTTTAATTCCAGTCGGATGGCTGAGGACTACATCAAGCTCTACACGGCCCTATTAAAGTAGGGCGCGCTTCCGTAGTGGGACTCCGGTCAAAACTCGTTGAGAATCGGTGCGATACGTCCTACCAGCGTATGCATCAATTAGTTCAGGTGGTTGCGGAGAATTACCTTCCCCCGGCGCACAATCATCCCATGAACAATCACCAGACGCACGGGCCGTTCCTGACCATTGATCACTTTTCACTGGAAGGGGTACCCCACCCCTCTATACCCCCAGGGGGTATAAATTCCCCAAAAACCGCACAGATTAATTCAGCGGACAGCAAAGATAGAATCCAGCATCCTATTCAATATAAAGGGATTATTGCAATAAATCGGCAGGTTGAATTGGAGACGTTTTCCACACGAATACGCCTCCGTCATACCACATGGTGAGAAACCGCGTCCGGAAAATGCCGGAATTTTACTGTTTTCTTCCTGTTTCTGTCACTGCCGCAGTGCTTTATTCAGGCGTTTTCGTTCAACCCAGCAGCGCGGCAACCTTGGGCATCCACTCGCTGATCGCGATCTTCTGCGGGCACAACTCCTCGCAGATGCCGCAGGCGATGCAGGCGCCCGACCGCTGCGATTCGGTGAGAAAGATCTGGTACCGGAAGCGCGCGTCCGCCACGTTGTCGTACAAATGCGCGAAGTTGAAAAACTCGAAGTTGGCCGGAATGTTCAACCCATTGGGACAGGGCATGCAGTAGTTGCACTTGCTGCAAGGAATCGCGATGCGCTTGCTGTACTTTTCCCTCACCTCGGCAATGAGTGCCTGCTCTTTCGGGCTGAAACTCTCAACGGCCGAGCGATCGGCAAAGCCCAGGTTCTCTTCCACCTGAGCCATCGCGCTCATGCCGCTCAAAACCACCGAAACCTCCGGCTGATCCCAAAGCCATTGCAGCGCCCACTCAACCGGCGAGCGCCGCACGGGAAAGCCTTCCATGATTTCCCGAACATCCTTGGGCGGATCGGCCAGCCTGCCGCCCATCAGCGGCTCCATGACCACCACGGCTAGGCCCTTTTCTGCCGCCAGCTTCAGGCCGCTCGTGCCCGCCTGGTTCTCCGTGTCCATGTAGTTGTATTGAATCTGGCAAAAGCTCCACAGATCGCTGCCGTTGACGATCTCCTCGAAGCTCTCATGCTCGTCGTGAAAGGAGAAGCCCAGATGCCGGATGCGCCCGTCAGCCAGCGCGGCCTCGGCGCGCGTAAGAAGATCGTGCTTCAAAACAATCTCTCGCCAGCGGCTCCGGCTCAGCGCGTGCAGCAAATAAAAGTCAATGACTTCGGTTTGCAGCCTTCGCAGTTGCTCGCTGAGAATGCGGTCGAAATCCGACGCGCTCTCCACCATCCAGACCGGCAGTTTGGTGGCCAGCCGCACTTTTTCCCGGTAGCCGTCCTTGAGCGCCTTGCCCAGCAAAAGCTCGCTTTGGCCGTCATGGTAGACGTACGCCGTGTCGAGATAGTTGACCCCGTTGTCGATGGCGTGGCGAACCATGCGCAGCGACTCAGCCTCGTCAATCTTTCCACTGAAACGGTTGCCATCCGGGGTGGGAAAACGCATACAGCCAAATCCCAGCGCCGAAGCCTTCCAATCCAGCCTTCCAAATCTGCGATATTGCATGTCTGCCCCCTGTAGCCCCTGCTTCCCAAAACGAATTTTACTCTGGAACACTGTTGAAGAAGCGAAAACCACCCTTTGCGGACAGGGCGGATTGGTCGTATACTTAAATACGACTATTCTGGTCGTATTTTCAGGGTCCGCCTTTAGAGCGGCTATCGGAGTCCGGCGGTTGAGTGTGCTGAGTGAGCTGAATGTGGGCGAGAGCGGGGTCCTGGTGGGTCTCGATCTGCCTGAATCCGTGCAGAACCATCTGATGCATATGGGCTTTGTGCCCGATGCGCTGGTCACGGTCCTGCGCCATGCGCCGGCCGGCGACCCCACCGTCTACGGCGTTGACGGCATGGAGATTGCCCTCCGCCGCGAGACCGCCGCGGCTATTTGTATGCAACCTGTCAAAGCCGAAGCCCAGCCCGAGGAATTCCCGAAGGTTGCCGCCAAGAACGCTACCGACCTGATCGAGGCGGCACAATGAGCGCCTGCTGCGAGACTCCAGCCTTCGTGCCGCCCAAAACCCTGCCCCACGCCGGGCAACTCCGGACCGTGGTTCTGATCGGCCCGCCAAACTCCGGTAAATCCACTCTTTTCAATCGCTTGACCGGCCTGCGTCAGAAGGTGGCCAACTTCCCCGGAGTCACAGTCGAGCAGCGCATGGGCCTGATGGCCGGCGTTGGCCGCGCCGATCTGACGCTTATCGACCTGCCCGGCATCTACTCGCTCGACCCCTACAGCGAAGACGCCCGCGTCTCCATCGACGTGCTGCGCGGCAAGATGGTGGGCACGCCCAAGCCGGATGCGGTGCTGCTGGTGCTCGATTCCCTGCACCTGACCCGCCAGTTAATGCTGGCCGCGCCGGTGCTGGCGCTGGGGCTGCCCACCCTGGTGCTGCTCAACATGAGCGACCTGATGGAAGCCCGCGGCGGCCACATCGACGCCCTTGAGTTGGCCCGCGAGCTTGGCGCGCCCGTAGCTCAGATCAGCGCCGTTAACGGAACCGGCCTGGACGCCGTTCCGCTCTTTCTGCACCAGCAAACCGGCCGCGCCGCCGCCAAGCCGCTCACCCTGCCTGTCGTGGGCAACGCCGCCAGCGCCCACTCCTGGGCCGCGCAACTGAGTCGCCGCACCGGCTACCGCGCTCCGCTCTCGGTCGAGGGCACGCGCAAGATCGACAACATCCTGCTGCACCGCATCTGGGGACCGCTGCTATTTCTTCTCGTCGTTGTCGGCGTATTTGAGGTGGTCTTTTCTATCGGCCAGCCGCTCTCCGACGGCTTTGGCGTCATCCTGGCAGGTGCGGGCAACCTCATCCGCCCTCTGCTTCCCGCCGGCTGGATTCAGTCGCTCATCCTCGACGGCGCATGGAAGGGCATCTCCTCGGTGCTCGTCTTCCTGCCCCAAATCCTGCTGCTCTTTCTCTTCATCGGCATCCTGGAAGACTCCGGCTACCTCTCCCGCGCCGCGCTGATCGCCGACCGCGTGATGCGCACCACCGGGCTCAACGGCAAGGCCTTCATTCCTCTGCTTTCGGCCTATGCCTGCGCCGTGCCGGCCATCATGGCCACGCGCACCATCGAGAACAAGCGCGACCGTATGGCTACAATTCTTGTTGCGCCCTTCATGACCTGCTCGGCCCGCCTGCCGGTCTACATGCTTATGATCGCCGCCTTCATCCCCAACATCACTTATCTGCACGGATTTCTCGGCCTGCGCACGCTGACCATGCTGGGCCTGTATCTGGCCGGCTTTGTGGCCGCGATGACCACCGCTTGGCTGCTCAAAAGCTCTATCCTCCGCTCCAGCGAAACACCTTTCATCCTCGAGCTGCCGCAGTACCGCATGCCTACGCTGCGCTCGCTGGGATTGAGACTGCTGGATCGTGCCCGCGTCTTCCTGCGCCAAGCCGGAACCATCATCCTCTGCGTCACGCTGGCCCTCTGGGTGCTGGCTCATCTGCCGGTGATTCAGGCTCCGAGCGGTCAAATCTCCGCGCCCGAACTGGCCGACAGCGTCATCGGCCGCCTCGGCCACTTCATCGAGCCGGCCATTCATCCTCTCGGCTTCAACTGGAAGATCGGCATTGGCCTGATCTCCAGCGTGCTGGCCCGCGAGGTGATGGTCAGCACCATGGGAACTTTATATGGCGCCGATCCCGACACTCAAGCCATGCACCTGCAAACCGCCCTGCACCACGACATGACCTTGGGCGGCGCGCTGGCGCTGATGATCTTCTTTGCCTTTGCCATGCAGTGCACCTCGACCATCGCCGTCGTCCATCGCGAGACTAACAGTTGGAAGTGGCCCGCATTCCAGTTTGTCTACATGCTGGCGCTGGCTTGGATTGCGGCTTACGCGGTCAACCATCTGGCGATGGCGTTTTTCGGATAGAGCAATCCCTCAGGCAAAGAGAGTTTGGCCGACAGAAAATAATCTGCAAAGGCATTTTGTGTGTATTTGCGGGGATTTTCTACGGATATTGCTGATTCCAGATAGGTTAATAATTATCTGCAAAGGCAATTTCGGTGTTAATGCGGAGGTATTCTTCGGAAGTAAATGATTCCAGATAGGTTAATAATTATCTGCAAGTTTCCACAGGCGAAAATAAATATTGGAGGGGGGGTAGGGGGTACCCTTCCAGGGGTCAGAGATCAGTGATCAGGGGTCAGGACACCCCGATCTTCTGATTGCTTCTATTGTGCGCCGGAGGACTGTAATTATCTGCAAGCACCTGCGGTGCGGCAGATGCTCGTGTTCTTATCGGACGGCAATGATATTTCTTCCCTTCCCGCATGGGTGAAGACCCCAAAACAGACTACGGACGGTCATCTGCTGCAACTGGCGAGTGCCAATGGAGCGTTTCTCGCCACTCTGGATGAGGGAATACCGGAGGCGTATCTTATTCCGTGACAATCTTGACGATAATTAGTACTTTGTTTCCCACTCTTTCATCAGAATGGAGAAGACAAGATATAGTATCCTGCTGTTGATTTTCCATCTGAATCCAGGCGTATACTCTTAGCAGATTTGAAGGATAGAAATATGTCAATAAATGGCCATTCAAGAAAGAAACGGAAAGTGCGCACCTGGGTTGTGATGCTGTGGGTGAAGCGCTTTGCGTGGAGGCTCACTGCACTCTGGTGCTGGATAAATATCCTGGCATGGCTTCTCGGCTTGCAAGGATTTATCCGCACCGTCGAGAGTTTCGTATCTATGACGAGCTTGAATGTGCTTTCAAACTCTGGGTTTGCTCCAGTGAATCAGTCATCTTTGAACGTGATCTTCAAAGTGATTTGGATCCTTACTATAACGAGCTTTTCCTGGTTGCAAATGATCGGATTGATCATTTACATCGCCTTTGGGCCTCTCACACTCTTGCTCTGGTTCGGAAAGTTTGGAAAGCAAATCAGAAATCAAATGAGGGATGCCGAAGAGAAGACTCACCGAGAAAAAGTTGCTCAGAATAGACCATTGACAAGCTACTTTCTAATCACGATGTCAGCAGCTTGGTTTTTGCTCTTTGGCAACTCGTCCCAGCGCCCTACACTAGCAATGGCCATCGTACTTACCGGTCTACTCTTTTCCACAAGGGTTTACAAGGCATTCGAATTCACCACGTTGATTGAGCCTTCTAGAAGCCATCTCATAAATGTCTGGCGAGCATGAGTAGGCAGGCGAGCTGAGTAAAACCGAGGAAGTTTTCGATGTGGTATTCCCATCGGGTGACGAGTCTGCGGTAGTTTTGCATCCA
>Ga0181521_10000708_pt1 | contig 41161 bp, 32 predicted proteins | sample PEATcosm2014_Bin_32_FD_119764 | JGI IMG/M metagenome (GOLD analysis project Ga0181521, IMG submission 119764) | Peatland microbial communities from MTU Mesocosm Facility, Houghton, MI, USA - PEATcosm2014_Bin02_60_metaG | ecosystem: Environmental > Terrestrial > Soil > Wetlands > Peat | place...
AGGAGAAGCTCACCCGCTGTCGACGGACCTTGGAGCAGATCAAGCCCGGCTGCACCAGCCCCAAGTCCAGAAAGCGGAAAAAATGAACTGTCTAGTTATTTCGCAGACACTACACTAGCTGGCGCCGCTCGGGCTCCTGGCGGTGCACTCGGGCAAGTCCGCCCCTTTCATCCGCAAGGCCAAAGTGCCATAGTCTGTTTTGAGGTCAACCATTATGGTGCGCAAACCAATTCGTCTATCCGCGCCGATAGCGCTTGGCGCGGCGTTCCTGGCGGCGTCCGTTCCGCTCGCCGCCGCCGATGCCGCTGGGGTGAAGGTCTGGGAGACCACCATGGTCATCCCCATCTACCTGGCGGGAGCCCCCGAGCCCAACCCGATGTTCTACTTGGCCGCCTTGCGGTAGCATTCACGCCGCCCACGGATTGCCCGGCTCAGCGGTTCACCGCAACCACGACATACGGTGTCTCCACTTCCAGATCCGGAAACATCCGTCCCGCGCCTTTCCGGTCCACGGCCTCGACGAAATACATGAGGTCCCAGTGCGGGTCGATGAAAGCCGCCGGAATGCGCGCCTTGTACAGACCCGTCTTTTCGTCCAGCGCCATCTCCGCCGTCTGGTAATCCTCGAACTGCGTGAGGCGCCGGTACCGCAGCCGCACCCAGCGCACACCGGCGGGCGCCGTTACCTGCGCGGAGACTTCGAAATCGCGGCCCGGCGTGGCGGACGCCGCCGCTTGCAGACGCACCGCGGGCGGGCCGGCTGTCACGGGATGGAGCGCCAGGTGCGGCGCGCCGGCTTTGCCGATCGCTTTTTGCCGCTCGGCCTGAAGTTTTTCGTAATCTGCCCGCAGCAGTTCGTATTCCTCCTGCCAGTGGCGGCTGAAACCCACCGCGTGCACGCCCAGCGCCAGGTTGTGGCTGTAGACGTCGCCGGCATCGGCGGCCATCTGTCCCCACGCGCCCAGCGCGCGCTTCTCGCTCGCCAAAGCATCGTCGAACGAAGCCACGCTGCCGGTGTCCTGGTACAGGTTGTAATACACGCCCGCCAAAAGGCGCCAGGAGTGGTAGCGCGCCAGGCCGGCGAGAATCTTCAAATCGGTGACGGTGGAGCGAAATTCATTCCCGGCGCGGCCGCCCATGGCTTTCTCGGCGGCGTTCACCTCGGCGAGAATGCCGTCCGCGGTGGTTCCGAACCAGCGGCTGGTCTCCTCCGGCCGGCGCATGGCGGTGTCGCCGCCCGCGACGATGCTCCGGGCTTCGTCGCGCACGTTCATGAACTGCTGGATGTCGCTGCCGTCTTCCCCGGCGTATTGCGGAAGGCTCCCCTGGCGATTCATCTCCGGCCATCCGCGCGTGGTCGGAAAATTTTGATAGCGGTAGCTGGCCGCTACAATGCGCGGCAGCACCCTGCTGGCGATTTGCAGCCCCCGCATGACGTGTCCGCCCGCTGCCTCCCCGAAGCGCCGCGCGAATTCGCGCTCCCAAACTTCGCTCCCGGTTTGCGGATTGTATGTCAGGCGGCCCCACAATCGATAAAACTGCCAGTAGCGTTCGAACCCGTAGTCGTAATACTTGTACTGCGGCGAGAGCAGGTCCAGCGGCTTTTCGTCGTGCGGCTCGCCCAACATCCAGGTGGCCAGCATTTCGTTGACGTCGAAGCTGTTCCCGTCGTACAGCCGCGCCGTCACGGCGAAACGGCGCACGTAATCGGGGTCGCCCCAAAGCAGCACCCGCGTGGTCCCTCCGCTCCACAATTGCCAGCGCACGCCGTACCGCTGCGGGTAGCGCAGCAAGTCAGCATAGCCGTGCCGGCGGTCGCGCTGGTCCTGCGCGTTGATGTGGGTCGGATGGAACGGCATCCCCATCTGCTCCATCCAGTACTTGGTGCTGATGCTCGGCTTCAGCCCCAATCCCACGGCGTCGTCGATTACCGCATCCGGCAAATCCTTGGCCCGCAAATCCAGCCGCAATCCGGGATGGTTCCGCCGCATCCAGCCGAACACGTCGTGCCAGAACGGCTGCATCTCTGCGCGCTTCAGCCCGGATTCGTCGTGCATGCGGAACTGAATGCCGTCGATTTCCGGAAAGATTTCGAGAAAGCGCCGCAGCGCCGCCTTGGTATAGGCGGACAGATTATCCGTGGTGACGCCCCAAACCAGGCCGGGCACGCGTTTGCCGGCGTTCTCCGCGGCCCCCGGAATTCCGCCGGCCTGCACGCCGCCGCGGTAAATGTGATCCCAGATGGCGGCCGTCACCGCGATGCCGCGCTGGTGAGCGGTGCGGATCAGGAACTGGAACGCCGCCGTGTTGCGCGCTTGCTGCGTTTTGCCGATCCCCACCAGTTCGACGCCGGGAAATTCCGGGACATCGAAGAAGTAGGGATACAGCGGCGCCATGAATCCGCCGTTTTCGTAGCCGAAGATCACCACGAAGCTGTTGATCCGGTCGGCCGCCAGCAGATCGAAATACCGCTTCCAATATTGTTCGTCATACAGCCGGCTTTCGAAGTACGCGCGCTGCATGGTGTACATCGAAATGCCGCGTTCCGCCAGAAACGGCCTTTCGGTGATGTTGCGCAAATCCTGCAAGGGGTTCCCGCCCCGCGGGGTCCACGAAATCCGTTCGGCGGTATCCAGCGCGGCGTACATCAATCCGCGCGCGTCCGCGCCGCACAGCGCCGCCGCGGGCTTTCCCTGGTAACTCCCGCGCCACACCGTGAGCCCCTCCGCTCCTTCGGGCAGCGGAGCTTTCCAGCTTCGCAGCGCGCCGGCGGCGGCGCCGCTTTCGGCAACGCCCAGCAGGAGCACATAGCCGGCCCGCGCCGGCGCATCCACTACGCCGAAGCCTCGCGCGCGCAATGCTTCCCGCAGTTTTTCCACCCCATGCTGTGCCGGCGGCTCCCACCCGCCCTGCGCAATCACGGCCACCTGCGGCGCGGCCCAGGCGTGCAGAGAAAAAAGGAACAGCGCCGGGAGTGAAACGGCAGCTCCCGATCTTGGCGGCAAGGTGCTCATGGGCGGCTCGCTTAACCTGTATTTCCCGCGTGCCTGGCAAAAGCGCACTGGCGGGATACAGCCAGTCTATGCCCCGGCGTGGGGCCGATGGGGTGGACATGTCCCTACGCGTTTCTTCCCAGGCGATAGCGAAGTCCGGAAACGGAAAGGTCCCGCCGCGGGGGAAGTCAACGCGCCCATTCCGTCCCCATTCCGGGAGACCTTATGTTTGGCGAAAAACCGCCGATAGATGGCCCAGGAGGCCGATTTGCTGCTTCGCATTCTCTGGCTGGCATGCATGGGCGCCGCCTGCGCGTTGGCGCAGGGGCCGCGCAATCTCACTTCGCTGAAGAAGATCTTTATCGAAAAGATGGATAACGACCTGGATCAGTATCTGCGGGCCGAATTCTCCAAACAGTTTAACGGGCGGGTGACGGTGGTCCTGGATAAAAACGACGCCGACGCCATCGTGGTGGGCGTCAACCAGGAGCAGAAAGGGACGGGCGCGAAAATCACCGGGCGATACCTGGGCCTGCACGACCTGGCAACCGGGGCGGTATCGCTGCTGGATAAAGAAGGCAAAATCATTTTGTGGTCGGATGAAGCCGGAGACCGCAGTCTGTTGGGCGGTCCGCTACGGCGCGGGGGGCAGCGGCAAGTGGCCGGCCGGCTGGTCGCGAAGCTCAAGAAGGCGATGGAGAACGGCCGGTAGCGCGGCGCCGGCGCGCGCGGAAAGCGGCGCTCCCGGCTCGAAGCTGGCGGCGGTTATGGTGACGAGCACGGCTTCGGGGGCGTGGCCGTAGAGGAATTGCGCCATGGCGAGCAGGGCTTCGGGAGTGAGGTGGTGGGTGAACGCGGCTGGCTGCGGGTCTGGGATTATGGCGCGCTCCCGGATGGCCCCCGGCTGACAAGCGGAAGCTTGCCCCGCCACGGCGGCATCGACGAAGATTACGCGGGCGGCGCGGGCGATGGGCTCGGCCAGTTCGGGCGTGAGCTGGTGCACGGCCAGCCCCCCCAGGCTTTCGGCGGCCAGATAGCCGGCGGCATCGTCGCCGCCGAGCGGATTGCCGTAGCCGATGATGAGAGCGCTGGGCATTTACCTTCCCACCGGAACCAGCAAGCAGTTTGCATCTTGAGGCCCAGCCTGCGTTTACCTTTATAGTCAGCGAGTTGCGCGTGTCCGAAGCGAACGGCAGCGGCGAATCCCCCAATCCTGAGCGTCCTTTTTGGGCGCTCGCGCGCATGGGCGTGAAAACTCAGCCGCCGCGAAATAGAAGCTCATTGCATTAACGGCCGAGGGGGCTGTGTCGATATGTCTTTCCAGTTACTCGGCTAGAAGCGGGCAACTGGCTCTAAACCGGGCGTCCCGGGAACGGTTACAATCAAGGCTAAAACCATGGCAACTGCGGCTCCCGAAACCTCCGCGTTAGTAAAGCCGGATTGCGTTTTGGAAGGCGACGCCTTCGACCTGTTCGGCAAGCTATCGCCTGAGTCGGTCGACCTGGTAATCACGAGCCCACCGTACTGGGGCCATAGGGAATACGGCCTTTCGCACAACTGGGATCTCTTTAACGACATTCCCAAAGTGCGGGTACTGGGGGAAACGACCAAGGGCTACGAATGGTACCGGTCGAAAGGCGGAATTCTGGGCCTGGAGCCCTACCCGGAATGGTACATCCGCCATCTCGTTGAAATCCTGAGGAGGTCCGAGCCAATCCTGAAAGCGAACGGCAGTCTCTGGGTGAACCTCGGGGATACATATTTCGCGCGTTGGAGCAGCATCAGGGAGAGCGGCAGACAGGGCCTTGCGGACCTCGACCGGCAACGCCGCAAGACGCCGATGGGCGGGTTCAGGCAAGAGAAGCAGCTTCTTTTGATTCCCGCCCGGTTCGCTGTCGAGATGCAGCAGGCCGGCTGGATTTTACGCAATGATCTCATATGGTACAAGCCGAACGCCACGCCGCGACCGGAGGGCGACCGCCTCAAGCTATCGCACGAACACTTTTTCCACTTCGTTAAAAAGCCGACCGAGGGTAGAGCGGCTTACTACTACGAGCCCGCCTATGCTGAGACGCGGCACAATGATGTCGTCACGGTCGCGGCGGCGGCGGGGGAAGAGGGACACACGGCTACATTTCCTAGGGCTCTCATTTTGCCGCGCATTCTCACATCGTCCCCCCCCGACGGCGTAGTTCTGGATCCGTTCTGCGGAACGGGCAGGGCGCTTGAGGTGGCGAAAGAGGTCGGGCGGAAGGTAGTTGGATTTGAACTTCAGGCCAGCTATGTAAATGCAGCAAAGCGAAAGATTCTCACTATGACCGAGAAGAAGGGTGACGAGCAGGACCGCGGTAAGGGCAACTTCATAAGCGAGTGGTTCGGGCAGCGCATCTACCCGGTGGTACGAGCGGATGTGAACGCCATCACGGGGAAAAAATCCGAACATTGCCCTTTTCTTACCGCCATACTACGTCAGCAAACCCGCTGCGTAAAGAACGAGAACTCCCTTGGCGTCTGCACCATAAGCAGCAACAGCAATGGCGTCCGTCAGGATTGGCTCGCTTGCCCCTATCGCGTTATCGATTCACGCATCGTTCGGCGAAGCTGCCAGTTGATCTTCGGCCTTGGCGACGCGGAGATTAACCCTCTGCCCGCCTCCTTGTTGAGGGACAACAAGGTGCGGGACGAGCTCGGGCAAATGCTTCGGAGCGGTGCGACGGCTTACGTGTTTTTCCAGGACAAACTAGGTGGCGAAATCTCGGTGATCGGTACCGCCCAATCACCTGAAATCTCGTTTGACGTCACGCTCGCCGAGCTCAAGTTTGAAAGCGGAGAGTTCAAGGTCACGCGATATGGTGCGCTCGAATTGCAGACGATGGATTTCCACGGATCGTATGCTCATGCCGTCAGGAATCTTCGCGACGCCTTGAGGCTTCATCGGGACGGCTTCCCCGAGGCGCTCTCTCAAGACCAGCAGTGGGCCAGTGAAAAAATCGAAGGCCCAAATATTGCCAATGTGTTCAAGCGAACTTTCTACCAGATCATGGTGAAGTTCCAGCTTTCCGGACAGGGCGCCGCAGCCGGGACGGTGTTGGCTTTACCCAAGGCCGTTTGGGAAAGCTGGCAGCCGTTCTTGGGGCGTCCCGAGGTAGCTTCAGGCAATGGCGACGTCGATGTTATGAAATCACATGGGGGCGACCCGCCATCCGAGCACAACGCATACATCTGCGTTTTTGACCTGGATGCCCATCACAAGGAGCCAATTTCGCCAGTGAAGGTGGAGCGGTTCATTAAGCTCTCGGCCGACACGCTTGCATACTATGCCTTCAAAGTGGCGCCGCAAGCGATGCTGACCTCCATACAGAGTACCGATAGCATATTGACCCGCATACGGGCGCGGCTGGGCGAGTTTTGGCCGGGGTTTGGCGCGGCACCGCGCCGCGGAAGCAAGCCGAAGGGGTGAAGCGGGGTCACGCCGTCCGGCACTCCCGGGAAGTCGCTGAGGGACGTTCAGATATTCTATACGACCAAATCGGTCCTGATTGCCACTGCGCTAAAACCTTCGCTCTGACGGACTTCCGAGATCTCATGTGAAATGGGTGCCTCTGGCCCCAAAATACTTGTGGATTTTTACGACAAACAGGTCTTATAATATGGCTTAACGGGAGAGCAAGTGAATCCCATTTTAATCAGGAGGGGAGCGTTGAGCAGCCCAACCACCAGCACGCGGCCGAAGGTCACTATTGACGGCAACGAGGCCGCCGCATACGTAGCGCATCAGATCAACGAAGTCATCGCCATTTATCCCATTACTCCTTCGTCCAATATGGGCGAATGGGCCGACCAGTGGTCGGCCGAAGGAAAGACCAATATCTGGGGCACCGTGCCGACGGTGATCGAGATGCAAAGCGAGGGAGGCGCCGCCGGGGCCCTCCACGGCGCCCTGCAGGCCGGTTCGCTATCCACCACCTTTACGGCCTCGCAAGGCCTGTTGTTGATGATCCCCAACATGTTCAAGATCGCGGGCGAGCTGACCAGCACGGTCTTCCATATCGCCGCCCGCTCCGTGGCCACGCACGCGCTGTCCATTTTCGGCGATCATTCCGACGTCATGGCCGCGCGCGCCACCGGCTTCGGCATGATGTCTTCCAACTCCGTCCAGGAAGTCATGGACCTGGCGCTCATCGCCACGGCCGCGTCGCTGGAATCGCGCATTCCGTTCCTGCACTTCTTCGATGGCTTCCGCACTTCCCACGAAGTGGCCAAGGTCGAACAGCTCACGCCCGACGATCTGCGCGCCATGATCGACGAAGAGATGGTGCTCGCCCATCGCCGGCGCGCGCTCTCGCCCGACCGGCCACTGCTGCGCGGCACCGCGCAGAACCCCGACGTTTTCTTCCAGGCGCGCGAAGCCTGCAACCCGTACTACCTGGCAGCCCCCACCATCGTGCAGAACACCATGGATAAGTTCGCGCGCATCGTGGGCCGGCAGTATCGCCTCTTCGATTACGTGGGCGCCCCCGATGCCGAGCGCGTCATCGTCATGATGGGTTCGGGAGCCGAAGTGGCCCACGAAGCGGTGGAAAAGCTGGTCGCCGGCGGCGAAAAAGTCGGCCTGCTCAAAGTCCGCCTGTACCGGCCGTTTGCCATCGAACAGTTTGTGGCCGCGCTGCCGCCGCCGGTGAAATCCATCGCGGTTCTGGACCGCACCAAGGAACCCGGCGCCACCGGCGAGCCGCTCTACTGCGACGTCATCACCGCGCTGGTGGAAATGGACGTCACGGGCGTCAAGGTGATCGGCGGCCGCTATGGCCTGTCTTCCAAAGAGTTCACGCCCGCCATGGTGAAGAGCGTCTACGACGAGCTGGCGAAGAAGTCGCCCAAGAACCATTTCACCATCGGGATCAACGACGACGTCACCCACACCAGCCTGCACTACGACGCCGCCTTCTCCACCGAGGAACCCGGCACGGTGCGCGCCCTGTTCTACGGTTTGGGCGCGGACGGCACCGTGGGGGCGAACAAGAACTCCATCAAGATCATCGGCGAAGAGACCGGCAATTTCGCGCAGGGTTATTTCGTTTACGATTCGAAAAAGTCCGGCTCCGTCACCACCTCCCACCTGCGCTTCGGCCCCAAGCCGATTCACTCCAGCTACCTGATCACGGAAGCCAATTTCATCGCCTGCCACCAGTTCTCGTTCCTGGAGCGCATCGACATGCTGAAGGCCGCCGAGCCGGGCGCCACCTTCCTGCTGAACAGCACGTACGGCCCCGATGAGGTATGGGAGCATATGCCCAGCCTGGTGCAAAAGCAGATCATCGATAAGAAGCTGAAGTTTTACGTCATCGACGGTTACGAAGTCGGCAAGCAGACCGGCATGGGCGGCCGCATCAATACCATCATGCAGACCTGCTTCTTCGCCATCAGCGGCGTGCTGCCGCGCGAAGAGGCCATTGCCGCCATCAAGTACACCATCCAGAAGACTTACGGCAAGCGCGGCGAATCCGTGGTGCAGAAAAACAACGCCGCGGTGGACGCCGCCCTGGATCATCTCCACGAAGTCAAGGTGCCGGAAAAAGTGAGCGTGGTATTCAGTGTTCGCCCGGCCGTTCCCGCCGCCGCGCCCGATTTCGTACAGCGCGTCACCGCCAAAATGATCGCCGGCGAAGGCGACGACCTGCCGGTGAGCGCCATGCCCGTGGATGGCACTTTCCCCACCGCTACCGCGCAATGGGAAAAGCGCAACATCTCGCTCGAAATTCCCGCGTGGGATGAGGAGCTCTGCATCCAGTGCGGCAAATGCGTGCTGGTTTGCCCGCACAGCGTCATCCGCGCCAAAGTGTACGACGCCAGCCACCTGGCCGGCGCACCGGCCACGTTCAAAGCCGTTGCGGCGCGCTGGAAGGACATGAAGGACCGCAAATACACCTTGCAGGTGGCGCCGGAAGATTGCACCGGCTGCACCTTGTGCGTGGAAATCTGCCCGGCCAAGAGCAAGAGCGAAGTGAAGCACCGCGCCATCAACATGGTGGCGCAGCCGCCGCTGCGCGAAGCCGAAGCCGCCAATTGGGAATTCTTCCTCAAGATTCCGGAAACCGATCGCGCCGTGGTCTCCATGAACCAGGTGAAGGACGTGCAGCTTCTGCGGCCGCTTTTCGAGTTCTCCGGCGCCTGCTCGGGCTGCGGCGAAACTCCCTACGTCAAGCTGATGACGCAGCTCTTCGGCGACCGCATGCTGATCGCCAACGCCACCGGCTGCTCTTCCATCTACGGCGGCAATCTGCCCACCACCCCCTATTGCACCAACGACGAAGGACGCGGCCCCGCCTGGTCCAACTCGCTGTTCGAAGACAACGCCGAATTCGGCCTGGGCATGCGCCTCGCGGTCGATAAGCAGAACGAATACGCCCGCGAGCTGGTCTGGCGGCTGGGCTTCCAGATTGGCGAAGAGCTGGCGCAAGCCATTCTCAACGCCGATCAGACCACCGAGCAGGGCATCTTCGCGCAGCGCGAGCGCGTCAAAGCGCTGCGCGAGAAACTGGCCGGCATCCGGACTGCGGAGTCCCGCGACCTGGCCTCGCTGGCCGACTCGCTAGTCAGGAAGAGCGTCTGGATCGTGGGCGGCGATGGCTGGGCCTACGATATCGGCTATGGCGGCCTGGACCATGTCCTCGCCTCCGGCCGCAACGTAAACGTCCTGGTGCTGGATACGGAAGTCTATTCCAACACCGGCGGCCAGGCCTCCAAAGCCACGCCGCGCGGCGCCGTCGCCAAGTTCGCGGCCGGCGGCAAACCGGTGGGCAAAAAGGACCTGGCCATGATGGCGGTCAGCTACGGCAGCGTCTACGTGGCGCGCATCGCCATGGGCTCCAGCGACATGCACACCGTCAAGTCGTTCCTGGAAGCGGAAGCCTTCCACGGGCCGTCGCTGATTATCGCCTATAGCCACTGCATCGCCCACGGCTACGATCTGGCGCACGGCATGGAGCAGCAGAAAGCCGCCGTCAACTCCGGCTACTGGCCGCTGTTCCGCTACAACCCCGACCTGGTGGCGCAGAACAAGAATCCCTTCCAACTGGATTCGCGCGCTCCCACCATCGCGCTCAAGGATTACATCTACAACGAAACCCGCTACACCATGCTGGCCAAGAGCAACCCCGAGGAAGCCAAGCGCCTGCTTGCCCTGGCCGAGGGAGACGTGGCCGCGCAGTGGAAGCTGTACGACTACATGGCCCACGAGCCGTTCAGCGGCGCGGAGGTGAAGAAATGATCGACCTTTCCAAAACCATCGACCTGTCCACCACGTATCTCGGGTTGAAACTGAAGAACCCGCTGGTGGCTTCGTCCTCGCCCATGTGCCAGGAAGTGGGCAACGTGCGCCGCATGGAGGATGCCGGCGCCTCCGCCGTGGTGCTGCAGTCGCTCTTCGAGGAGCAGATCGACCTGGAGAACGACGAACTCGACATGGCCATCGGCGCCGCTTCGGAACTTTCCCCCGAGGCCACCACTCAGTTTCCCGAGATGATGCACCGCGTCATGGGCCCGGAAACGTACCTGGCCCATATCGTGAAGTGCAAGCAGGCCGTGCGCATTCCCATCATCGCCAGCTTGAATGGCACCACCACCGGCGGCTGGCTGCACTATGCCAGACAAATGGAGCAGGCCGGCGCCGATGCCCTGGAGCTGAACATCTACTACATTCCCGTCGACGCGGATATTTCAAGCGAACAGGTGGAGCGCAAGTACGTCGAGCTGGTGCAGGCCATCAAACAGCAAGTGCGGATTCCGGTGGCCGTGAAACTGGGCCCCTACTTCAGCTCGATGGCCAATGTGGCCAAGAAGCTGGACGCCGCCGGGGCCGACGGCATGGTGCTGTTCAATCGCTTCTACCAGCCGGATTACGATCTGGAAGCCCTGGAAGTGGTCCCCAACCTGATCCTCAGCAACTCCCACGAGCTGCTGCTGCGCCTGCACTGGATCGCGGTTTTGTACGGCAACGTGAAAGCCGATATGGCGCTCACCGGCGGCGTGCACAGCGCGGCCGACGTGGTGAAGGCCATGATGGCGGGGGCCAAAGTGGCCATGATGACCTCCGCGCTGCTGAAGCGCGGCATCAGCTACCTGGACACGCTTTCCACCGAACTGCTCATCTGGATGGGAGAGCACGAGTACGATTCCATCCGCCAGATGCAAGGCAGCATGAGCCGCAAGAGCGTGCCGCAGCCGCAGGCTTTCGAGCGCGCCAACTACATGAAGGTGCTGGGCAGCTACGCCATGCGATAGGGCCGGTAGGACAGGCCTCCCGGCCTGTCCCGGCTGGGCCGTTTGGACGAAGGGGTAGCTCCAGCGGTTTGCCGCCTACTTCGCCGGCGTCCAGCCATCCCTCCCGCGCAGGAACACATCCGGCGCGAACTGCTTCGCCTCGGCCTCCGTCAGCTTCTTCGCCCACTTCACGCGCGCTTCGGGGTTGGCGCCGGGGCCTTGGGACCCGTACTCGCCATAGAAAGCCAGCTTTTCCGCATCCGGCTTGTTCCAGTTATTCCAACCTTCGGGGCGGATCTGGGGACCCATCCGGCAATCGATATAGACCACGCGGGAATAGAGCCGCCACGGCCGGCCGAGATAGACTCCGGTGACGCCGTCATCGGCCGTCAGGCGCGAGTGCAGGAAGACGAACCCTTCCGGCCCATCCGAAGCCGTGCGGCTCTCGGCGGTCAGGTAGCCGTTGGCGGTGGCATGGATCTCGCAGTCATCGAACACCGCCTGGGCGTTGCCGAAGATGAAATCCACCGCGCCCGCGATGTAGCAATCCACGTAATACTGGCGCCCGCTGGCGGCGTAGAGCGTATCCTGGTAGCCCAGAAAACGGCACTTGCGGAACACGGCGCGGTCCGAATGCACCGCAATCGCCAGCGCCTGCGACCCCGGCCCCAAGGAATTTTCGAACGTGACGTTCTCGGCTTCGAAGGCCGCGCCGTTCACGTCCACAGTGGCGCTGAAGAAGGTTCCGCCCACATCTTTGGCGGCCGTGCGGAAGGTGATGATGGTGGTCCTGGCGTCCGTCCCGCGAAAGGTCACGCGCGGCCGGTCTTGCGGCACCACCACGCGTTCATGATACGTGCCCGGTTGAATCTCGATGATCAGGCGCGACCAGGTTCCGCTGGTGACGCGATCGAGCGCGTGATCCACGGCGTTCTGGATGGTGGGATAATCGCCCGAGCCATCCTGCGCCACCACCACGCGCACGGTGGGCGGCGCGGCGCCGTGCAGCAGCGCGGCCGCGCTCAGAAATGCGGCCGCCGCTAGGAGGGTTCGCATTCGTCCCCGCCCGCCTGGGGTTGCAGCATGGCGTCCACGAGTTCGCGGGCTTCCGCCTCGCGGTCGCGCGGCACCTGCACCCGCACCCATTTATGCAGAAAGCCGTCCACGTCGTTGACCAGCCGGGTGATTTTTCCCAGGACGTAGAAGGGGATGCCGGCTTCCTCGAACAATCCCTTCACCATGGCTGCCTGGATTTGGTCGTTGGTCTCCAGCACGACCACCAAGTCCATATCGGGGTCGGATGGGTCGGGCGCTGCCGGCGGCGTTCCGGCCAGCAAGGCAGCGTGGCAATCCGAGCATTCCGTGAAGCCGTCGCGGTACTCCACGCGGCATTGCGGGCAGTACATGATGCACCTCCTGGCTCAAGTGTACCGCCTGGCTCCGCGGCGGCACAGCCGTGAGCTTGCCGGCGGGGCGCCGCCCGGCTGGGACGGGCCGGGAGGCCTGTCCCACCCCATGCAAATGGTTACCAGCCCGCTGCTTACCTTTGATATCTAGCGTTTACAGCCGCTACCGGTTAGTATTAACCGCATGATGGAAGCCCTGCTGTGGATTCTTCTCCCCGGATTTGTAGCGCTCGCTTCCGGTTTGCTGGCGTGGTTCGTGATGCAGTCCAAGATGGAAGTCGCGCTGGCCGATCAGCGCACCACCCTGGCCGAAGAGCGCGGCGCCCTGCAAGCGGAGCGCTCCGCCGTGCAAGCCACCTTCGAAGCGGCGATGCAGGCCGCGCAGGAGAAGGCCCGCCGCGAGGCGTTCGATCATTTTCTGGCCGAGCTGACGGTGGAGCAGCGCCACTACACGCGCGAGAACCGCCTGCTGCTGCAAAATCGCAAGAGCCTGGTGCTGCAGGAGCGCATGTTTTTCCGCAATATCCCTCTTTCCGACTGGATCGAACACGAAATCCAGCTCGAGGACGGCGTGGACGTCGATCGCCTGGTGCAGGACATGACCGTGTTCGACAAAGCGGTCGTGAACATCGCCGATATTCCGCGCCGCAAAGCCCTGGCATAACGGCCCCTGCGACGCTGTACCATAGTTCTTTATGCTCCAGCAGTCCCTTGTATTCCTTCTCTCCGCCGGCGCTCTCCTGGCGGCTCCCGCGCGCCCGTATTTCGGCGATCCGGGCATCTCTCCGGACGGCTCGGAAATCGCCTTCGTTTCCGGCGGCGATATCTGGACCGTGGCGGCGCGCGGCGGCCAGGCGCGGCTCCTGGTTTCGCATCCCGCCACCGAATCGGCCCCCCACTATTCGCCCGATGGCAAGTATCTGGCGTTCACCTCGACGCGCACGGGAAATGGCGATGTCTACGTGCTCGCATTGGCCACCGGGGAGTTGCAACGCCTCACCTTCGACGATGGCAACGAGCTGGTGGAAGGCTGGTCGCCCGATTCCACATATGTCTACTTTTCCTCCTCGGCGCGCGACATCGGCGGCATGGACGATATCTACCGCGTGCCGCGCGAAGGCGGCACGCCCATGCAGGTGAGCGCCGATCGCTATCTCACGGAATACTTTTCCGCGGCCGCGCCGGATGGCCGGTCCATCGCCTTCACCGCGCGCGGCAGCGCCGGCTCGCAGTGGTGGCGCAAGGGACACAGCCATTTGGACGAATCGGAAATCTGGATCCGGCGGGAAGGCTCTCCGGCGGGATCTCCCGCCAAATATGAGCGCGTCACCGAGGGCGGCGCCAAGGAAGCCTGGCCCATGTGGACGCGCGACGGACGCGCGCTGTATTACATGTCCGATCGCAGCGGCGCGCAGAACATCTGGCATAAGCCGCTGAACGGAGCGCCCCGCCAGGTGACCCATTTCACCGATGGGAGGGTGGTCTGGCCGCAAATCTCGGCGGATGGACGCAGCATCGTGTTCGAGCGCGATTTCAACATCTGGAAGCTGGATACGGAATCCGGCAAAGCCGCCATGGTGGAGATCGTGCGCCGCGGCGTGCCCGCCGGCCCCGCCGTGCAGCACCTGTCGCTCACCAGCCAGTTTCAGGACATGGCGCTTTCGCCGGATGGCAAAAAAGTGGCCTTCACGGCTCACGGCCAGGTGTTCGCCGCATCGGCCAAAGATGGCGGCGACGCCGCGCGCCTCACCGAAACCGCGGCCGCCGAATCCGAGCTTGCCTGGGCGCCCGATAGCCGCCGCCTGGTCTACGTTTCGGACCGCAACGGCAATTCCGAGATCTTCCTGTACGATTTTGCCAAGTCCCAGGAGACCCGGATCACCTCCACCGGCCCCGATACCGCGCCGCGCTTTTCTCCCGATGGCAAGCTGCTGGCCTTCGTGCGCGATGGCCGCGAGCTGCGCGTGCTCGATCTGGCGGCGAAAGAGGACCGCGCCGTGGCCCACGGCTATTTCGGCAAGCCTCCGCTGGCGCGCGATACCGCCATGGTGTGGTCGCCCGACAGCCAGTGGCTGGCCTATTTCGACGTCAGCGGCAAAGCCTTCGAAAACGTGAACGTGGTTCCCGCTAAAGGCGGGGAGAGCCGGCCGGTGACCTTCCTCGCCAATGCCGGCAGCGGCGGGCTGGCCTGGAGTCCCGACGGCAAGTATCTGCTGTTCACCACCAACCAGCGCACCGAACCCGGCCAACTGGCGCGCGTGGACCTGGTGTTGCACACCCCGCGCTTCCGCGAAGATCAGTTCCGCGACCTGTTCACGCAGGAGCCCGTCCGCTCCACCCCCGCCGCGCCCGCCGGCGCGGAGCCGAAGAGCGCCGATGCATCCGCCGCTTCGGCGGGCCGCGGCGCCGCCGCCAAGCCTCCCGTCGAGCCCGTCAAGATTGTCTTCGACGGGATTCGCGACCGCCTTTCGCTCCTGCCCGCCGGCCTCGACGTGAATGCGGTGGCGATCAGCCCGGATGGCAAACAGGCGGTGCTCTCGGCCACCGCGGCGGGCCAGCAGAATCTTTATCTGTATTCGCTGGACGAGCTGGCGCGCGAGCCGCGCGTCGCCCGCCAACTGACCTCGACACCCGGCCGCAAAGCTGCGGTGCATTTTTCGCCCGATGGGAAAGAGCTTTTTTACCTGGAGCGCGGCGCCATTTCCTCCATGAATATCGAAACCCGCGCGGCCAAGCCGCTGGCGGTGACGGCTGAAATGGATGTGGATTTCGCGCGGGAAAAAATGGAAGTCTTTCGCCAGGCGTGGACCTACACGCGCGACAATTTCTTCGACCCCAAATTCAACGGCGTCGATTGGGAGGCGGTGCGCGCCGCATACGAGCCGCTGATCGCCGGCTGCGCCACTCCCGACGAAATGCGGCGCCTGCTCAACCTCATGGTGGGCGAGCTGAACGCTTCGCACTCGGGCGCCAGCGCCGGCATGCCCGGCGGTCCGCAAGCCGCTCCGCAGTTCACCACCGGCCGCCTGGGAGTGCGCTTCGACCGCGCCGAATACGAATCCTCCGGCAAGCTGAAAATCGCCGAAGTGCTTCCGCTCAGCCCGGCGCAGATCGCCGGCATCCAGCCGGGCGACGTTCTGGAAGCGGTGGATGGCATAGCGGCCGGCGGGCGCGCCAACCTCGACGAGCTGCTCGAATACAAAGTGGGCAAGCGCGTGGCGCTGAAAGTCTCCGGCCGGGACGTGGTCGTGCAGCCCGTAAACCTGACCACCGAAAAAGGCCTGCTCTACCGCGATTGGGTGGAGAAAAACCGCGCCTACGTGGCGAAGATTTCCGGCGGCAAACTCGGCTACGTCCACATCCAGGATATGTCCGAGCAGTCCTTGCAGCGCCTGTACCTGGACCTGGACGCCGAAAACCAGTCGCGCCAGGGCGTGGTCATCGATATCCGCAACAACACCGGCGGCTTCGTCAACGCCTACGCGCTGGACGTCTTTTCGCGTCGTCCTTACCTCAGGATGACGGAGCGCGGCAAGCCCGAAGCCCCCGCGCGCACCATTCTGGGCCAGCGCGCCCTGGAAGCTCCCACCGTGCTGGTGACCAACCAGCATTCGCTTTCCGACGCGGAGGATTTCACCGAGGGCTATCGCGCCATGAAGCTGGGCAAAGTGGTGGGCGAGCCCACCGCCGGATGGATCATCTTCACCTGGAACACCACGCTGCTGGACGGCACCTCGTATCGCCTTCCCCATTCGCGCATCCGCGCCGCCGATGGAAGCGACATGGAACTGCATCCGCGGCCGGTGGATGTGCCGGTCTCCCGCCCCGTGGGGGAAAGTTACACGGGCAGGGATTCGCAACTGGACGCGGCGGTGAAGGCGCTGCTCGGGCAGTTGTAAGATTGAAAGAGATCAGCTACGCAGGAGAACTCGTCAACGATGAAGCGATTTTGTGTTGGGGCCATGGGCGCGATCCTGGTTGCCGGGACGTCGGCCCTGTGGGCGGCCAAGGGCGATGCCGCGAAAGGCAAAGAGGAATTCGAGCAGTGCGCCGTCTGCCATAACGCCGATAGCACCGAGAAGAAGATGGGACCGGGCCTGAAGGGCCTCTTCCAGAAAGACAAGCTGGTCAACGGGAAGAAGCCCACCGAAGCCAACGTCCGCGCCAAGATCGACGAAGGCGGCAACGGCATGCCCGCCTATAAAGACATGCTGGACGAAAAGCAGAAGGACGACTTGATCGCCTACTTGAAGACGCTGTAAGAAGAATTCAGCCACGGATGAATGCAGATAAACACAGATAAAACCCAAAGGGCTTTACGGGTTCATTGGTGGAGGAATCTCTTCGGCCGGCGAAAAGGCTCGCCTACTTGAAGATGCTGTAAGAAGAATTTAGCCACCGATGAACGCAGATGAACACCGATAAAACCAAGGAGTTTCTTATCGGTGTTTATCTGCGTTCATCGGTGGCTAAATCCTCTTACCCGTTGGTTCCCAGAACTTCCAGCGCCTTCTTCACCACCGGATCGTCCTCCAGCTTTTTCTGCTGGGGCTGCTGCGCTTCTGGGGTTTCGGGAATCGGCTCGCCGTTGTCGTCGTAATCCACCTGCGCTTCGGGTTCGGCGACCACGTTGGCGGGGGTGACGAAGGTGTCCTGAACGGCCTTGCCGGCGGGCGAATAATACTTGGCCACCGAAAGAATGATGGCGCCGCCGTCATCCATGGTGATGGCTTTGCGCATGGCGGCATCGCCGTAGGTGCGCTCGCCCACCAGTTGAGCGCGCTTGTCATCCTGCAGCGCCGCCGCGGCGATTTCCGTGCCATCGGCCGTGCCGCGATTGGTCAGCACCACCAGCGGCAGGTCCGTCACGGCCTTGGAAGGATTGGCGTCGAAATCCTGTTCGGCCACCTTCTGGCCCTTGAGGTAGGTGATGCGGCCGCTTTTCAGGAACAGGTTGGCCAGCGCGATGCCGTTTTCGGGAGTTCCCATGGCGCAGTTGCGCACGTCCAGGATCAGCTTGCGCGCGCCATCCTTTTGCAGCCTCTCCACCGCCTCCGCGGTTTCTTTCACCTGTGCGTCGCCCAGCGCGCCGATCTCGATATATCCCACCTGTCCGGCCAGCATCCTGCTATCGACGGAGGGCAGCACGATATTGGCGCGCAGCAGTTTCACGGCCTGCGGCTCGGGATGCCGCACGCGCACCACGCTCAACTCCACGGGCGTGTTGGAGTCGCCCTCCAGCAGCATGCCGGCATACGCCAGAGGCATATCGCGCGTGGCGATTCCCTTGATGCTTTCGATCATGTCCCCGCTGGTCAGCCCGGCCTTGGCCGCCGGCGAATTGGGGATCGCGCCCTCCACCAGCAGATACCCGTATTTGCGCGAGAGCAGCAGCCCCACATCCGCCTTCTGGACACCCTTATCCTTCAGGTAGTCCTTGTACTGGTCGGCGTTCAAATAGCTGGCGAACGGATCCACCGATTCCAAAAGGCCGTTCAACGCGCCCAGCGTGACGCTCTTCATGTCCGGCTCTTCCACGTACTGGCTCTTGATATAGCCCACCACTTCGGAGAAAACGCCGATATGGCGAAGCGTTTCGTCCTGCGTGTTGGCGCTCTGGCCGAGCACGGTGCCGATCAGCAGCATAACCGTGAGGCACGTCGACGTGCTCACGACGAGATATTTGGTGCGGCTACTCATAGTGTTGGGAAACTCTCTGGAGGCCTTTAGACATTATACGGCCTAATTCTTGGACGCGCAGGGAGCCGGTTTGGTTGAAGAAATCTACCAGCGGTTCCGCTGGCGCAATTGGGTGATGTGGGCGGCGTGGTGGCGCCCGTGCCAGGCGTACAGCGCCAGGTTCGAATCCAGACGCAAGGTACCGAGCTCCGGGTGGCGAAAGGTGCGGGCGAAATCGGCCTCGCTCATGCTCCGCAGCAGCATGACCCAGCGAAAATGCAGATTCTCCAGCAGTTGCAGCGAAACCTCGACAGGCGCCAGGCGCGCGTCGGCGAGTTCGGCAAAACGCGCTTCGGCGTACGGCTTGATAGCCGGCTCATCTTCCGTGAGGGCCAGGCGGAAGCGGATATAGCTGTTCATGTGGCTATCCGGAACGTGATGGATCACCTGCCGCACGGTCCAGCCCTCGGGCCGGTAAGGCGTGTTCAGTTGCGCGTCGTCCAAGCCTCGGACGGCCTCGCGAAAAGCCGCCGGCGCGGATGCGATCTCCGCTATCCACTCCGACCGCATCCGCGGCGTAACGCTTGCCGGCCAAGCGAATTTTCCGATGGGATAGCGCAAGTCCATGTACCAAATCATACCGCGGCGCGGGCTCTCCGCCGCGCGCCGGAAAGCGGAAACGAAAGCCGGCCGGGGGCCGATTGGGCGCTTTCGCCTCGCGCTTTCGCCTGCGGGCACTTTGGGCCGCGGTTGGCAGGCGGGCACAGGGGGCCGCGAAGCACAGGGCGAGGCGCCTCTGTTTCGATTTATGGAACTTGCTCTGAACTATCCATGGATAGGTGAAAAAATCCACAAATTCTATTAAATACTTGATTTACCAGTGCTTGAAGCTATAATTTCCCCCAAAATAAGCTTCTCGCGCGTTACGCATTGTGAAACCCGTGGTTTTTTCCCGCATGTGCTTGTGCGATTTAGGTCTTCGCGACCAGAATTGCACGAAAAAGGGCCATTTCCGAAACGGTTAGGAAAGGTAACAGCCCAACGAGAGGTTAGAAATGCTACGTTCGCATTGCTGGCGCGCAAGTGCCGTGCTTTTTACGTTGCTATCCGTTTCTTCCGTCTGCCTCGCCCAAGAGTCGCGCGGCAGTATCACGGGAACCGTCACCGATCCAGCCAAGGCCGTAGTTCCGGGAGTGCACGTCAATGTCGTGGACACCGCAACCGGCACTGCCACCAAGCTGGTCACCAACCAAATGGGCTACTACGAAGCCGATTCCCTCATCCCCGGCCAGTATTCGGTTACGGTGGAGGCGGCCGGGTTCAAGACCATGGTGCGCGGCGGCATTACCTTGGATACGGGCGACCGCCTGGAGGTCGATTTGACCCTTCAGGTGGGCGAAGCCTCGCAGTCGGTAACGGTGACTTCCGACGCTCCGCTGCTGGAGACCACCACGGCGGCGGGCGGGCGCGTGCTCAACACGCTGGACATTGCCGAATTGCCGATGACCACCATGAACCCGTTTTCTTTGCAAGCCGTTGCGCCGGGCATGGTGAACACGGGCACGCTGGGCATCGAGCGCGTGTTCGATAACGCCGGCACGGCCAGTTTTTCGGCCTTTGGGCTCAGCTTTATCGCCGGCAACGAGTTTCTGCTGGACGGAGCGCCGGTGACCGGAACCAACGGCGGCCGCGCGGGTTTCGTACCATCCTCGGAAGCGGTGGACGAAATGCGCATCGAGACCTCGCCGTTCGACGCTTCCCTGGGGCATACGGGTGGCGTGTTCGTCAGCGCCACCACCAAGTCGGGTACCAACAGCTACCATGGTTCGGGATTCGACCAGCAGCAGAATTACCGCTGGAACGCCACTCCGTTCTTCACGCGGGAGAGCTACAAGGCCGGCCTGGCCAATGGCACGATCAAGCCCGGAACTCCCGAACAATCCTCGGGCAAGTTATTACAGCCCGGCTTCGACTTCGGCGGACCGGTTTTCATCCCCAAGATTTACCACGGCAAGAACAAGTTGTTCTTCTATTTCGAGTACGACCACATCACCAACATTCAGGCCAATCCCAATACGCCCATCTATACGGTTCCCACGGCGGCCGAGCGGGCGGGCGATTTTTCGGCGATCGAAGCGGTGAATCCGACGGCTTACACGATCTACGATCCGCGCACCGGCATTCTGGCGGCGAATGGCCACGTCACGCGCACGCCTTTCCCCAACAACACCATTCCCGCCAGCATCATCGCCGCCAACCCCATCTATAAGTTCTTCGAGCAGGATTATCCGCTGCCCAATAATCCTGCCGGCTACGTGCAGCCGGACGGCACCGACAACTTTTACGATTACAACGAGCCCTACGACGATCACTTCGGCTCCCTGGTCAACCGGATCGATTATGTGATCAACGACAAAATGCGCATCAATGGCAAGTGGTATTGGAACGACCGGCACCAGGACGCCTACGATTTCGGCTACACCACGCCCTTGGCCGGCCTGCAGGCGAACGGTCTGGAGCGCAGAAACGTGGGCGGCAGCGGCGACTTCGTCTACACGTTCAACGGCAAGAATATTCTCGACGTGGGCCTGAGCATCACGCGCTACGGCGAAGGCGACGTCAAACCGATCCTGCTCCAATACACGCCCACGGATGCCGGCTTCCCCGCGTATATGGACACGATGAACGCCTATACCTCCCTCCCGGCCGTGACCATTGACGGAGTCGCCGACAATGCCGGCGGTTCGTTGGGCTATCCCGGCTTGAGCCAACTCGGAACCACCGGCCAGGCGACGGCCAAGATGACCACGATTATCGGTCGCCATACCTTGAAATATGGTTTTGACGAACGGCGTTACTGGTATGCGACCGTGATCCCCGGCGGAAATCCGGACGGAAGTTTTACCTTCAGCGACGCCTATGTGCAGCAGGCCGACAATACCACCACCGCATCCAACACAGGCCTGGGCTGGGCGTCCTTCGAACTGGGACTGCCCTCCAGCATTAGCGCCACGGTCAACGATACGGGTTTCTATACGACCCGCTACCACTCGGCTTATATCCAGGACGATTTCCGCATCACGAGCCGCTGGCGCGTGGGTTTCGGACTGCGCTTCGAGCGCGAAGGCGGAATCAGCGAAAGGTTCAACCGCGGTCTGACCGGCGCATATAACTTCAACTTTGTGCCGCCGTATGCCTCGGCTGTTGAAGCTGCCTACTTGAACAACCCGGTTGCCGGGGTGCCCTCCCTCAATGTCGCCGGCGGAGTACAGTACCTCGGGGCCAACTATCCCAACTGGACCGCCGGCACCAATCGCTTCCTGCCCAACTTCAGCACGGTCTTCGCGATTAACCAGAAGACGGTGCTGCGCTTCGGAACCGGTTGGTTCTCCGATACCTTCAACTCCATGAACAGCCGGCCCGGCCAGCCCGGCTATAGCCAGACCACCACCACTTCGGTCTCGACCGACAACGGTCTGACCTTCTGCTGCGGGGTGGGGTCGAACACCAATCTGGGAACCAGCCTGGTGATCTCGAATCCCTTCCCGGTGCTGGCCAGCGGAACGCGCCTGACGCAGCCTTTCGCGAACACTCTGGGGTCGAATGTGGACGACGGCCAGGGTTATACGTACTATCCGCGCGACTACGCCCCCGCGATCTCGCAGCGCTGGAAGGCCAGCATTCAACGCGAGATTGCCCACAATCAGGTGATCGACGCCTCTTACAACGGCTCGTATTCCACTTATCCCTTCACCTTGAGCCTCAGCTATCTGCCCGGCCAGTATTGGGCCTACGGCGACACCTATAACGCCACCGAGCAGGCCGCCATGACCGCCACGGTACCCAACCCGTTCAACATCGCCAACCTTTCCAGCCTGCAGACCTCCAACCTGGCGCTCTACAATTACCTCGACACCCTCTCGTTCTTCACCGGCAAGACTCTGCAAACCCAACAGTTGCTGCGCGCTTATCCCAATGCGGGCTTTGGGTTGAGCGAAGCCGATGCCATCCGCGCCAAGAGCTGGTTCAACGATGTCGAGATCCTCTATCAGAAGCGGTTCTCACAGGGGATCCAGTCCTCGGTGCAGTACACGCGCGCATTCGGCCGCCAGCAATGGCAGCCCAATTCGTTCGACCAGTCGCTTTCCTGGGAACTCGATCCCAATATCCGGCCCAACCGGATTGTGTGGAGCACGGTTTGGCAATTGCCGTTCGGCAAGGGCCGCCAGTACCTCACCCACGGCCCTATCCAACACGTCGTCGGCGGTTGGGAGTTGAGCTGGGTCTACCAGTATCAAACCGGCGCTCCGGTCAGTTGGGGCAACCTGTTCTACTATGGGACCGTCGACCAGGTGGTGGATGCGCTGGCCCACGAGGCGACCCACGATGCCAACGTGCGCCAGTGGTTCAGCACGGCGGCGGTGTATAGCAACGTTCTCAATCCGAGCGACTCGGCCACCGGCGCGATTCCCTCGGGATTTGTCGGCTTCGAAGGGCGCAGCGCCTTCCAGCCCGGCACCTACCAGGTCCGCGAGTTTCCGCAGTACGTGAACGCTCTGCGTGCCGACGGTCTGCGTCAATGGGACGTGAAACTGGGCCGCAGATTCGTGATTCACGAACGGCTGAATATGTTTATCAGCCTGGACGCTCTGAACCTGACCAACCACGTGCAATTCGGCGCGCCGTCGACCAGCGTGACTTCGACCAGTTTCGGCTCCGTCACTTCGCAGTCCAATGGCGCGCGCCAGTTGCAGATGAACGTTAAGATCCAGTTCTGAGCCGATCGCGGGGGCTGGTAGCACAGGCCGGGAGGCCTGTCCTACGCGCCCAGCAGCCAGCGCACGAAATCTTCCATGCGGTCCACTTTGAGGTCCGGCGCCGGATCGGCCAGGGACTCCGGCTGAAAGCCGTAAGTCACCCCGCAGCAGGGCACCCCGGCGTTGCGCGCCGTCTGCACGTCCACGGAGCTGTCTCCAATCATGATGGTGCTCTCGCGCCCCAAGCCGGTTTCCTTCATCAGCGCCTCAATGCCGATGGGGTTGGGTTTTTTGAATTCGAAGCTGTTGCCGCCGTACACCTGAAAAAAATAGCCGCCCACCCCCAGCCCGTCCACGATGTTGCGGCTCATGCGCACCGGCTTATTGGTGAGCACCGCCATGCGCTTTCCGCTGTCGCGCAGCCGGTCGAGCGATTGGCGAACCCCCGGATACAGCGTGGTATGGTCCAGGTCGTGGTCGCGATAGTATTCCAGAAAGAATTCCAGCGCTTCCCGCAGTTCCGCTTCGGTGGCCTGCTCGCCCAGCGCGCGGCGGATGAGCACGGGCGCGCCGTTGCCCACGTAGGAATAGACGCGCTCGTTTTCCAGCGCCTCCATTCCCATGTGCCGGCGCGCGGCGTTGACGGCGTTGGCAAGATCCAGGCGGGAATCGATGAGGGTCCCGTCCAGATCGAAAATTAGTAGATGCATTTGCAAAATTTAGAAAGCGCCGGTAGACGGGGTACCCTCCGGGCCGGGCGCAGGATACCATCCGGCGCTACGCGACGACCGCTTTTTTCCGCCGCGCGCGCGTTTCGCGGATGGCCGGTTTGCGCCCCGGCCGGGTGCGGCCGTTGCCCAACCCGTACTCCAGCATTTTTCTCTGCAGCGTATTACGATGAATCCCGAGCTGTTTGCTGGCCGCGCACTGGTTGCCCTCGCTGGTCTTCAGCGCGCCCTCGATCATCTTCCGTTCCAGGATTTCCACCGCCTGCTGCAGAAAAATGCTGCCCGCCAGCAGGCGCTCCACCAACGCGTCAAATTCGCTTTTCATGCTCTTCCTTACCCGTGTCCGGCCGGTGCTGGATCCCTCTTTTTACGGCCTCTCCCCAGGCCGCTTTTACCTGCGCGTACGTCTTGTGAAAGCCTTCTCTCAGATCGTGCGGCGCCATTGCCGCGAACGCTCTCGCCGCATCCACCACGTAGGGCGCCATTCGCGAATGCACCACCGAGTCCGGCGGCCGTTCCGATTCCGAGAACGCCATGATTCCCATGATCAGAGCCACCGCGATCAGCACTCCGCGGACCAATCCGAATCCCGCGCCCAACGCGTGATCGAAAAAAGACAGCCCCGTCACGCGCAGAAACCTGCCCAGCACCGCGCTCAACACGCCTCCGATGATTACTACACCCACAAACACCAGGAAAAACCCCGCCACGTTCGCCGCGTGCGGAGAACTCAAATACGGTAACAGATATGCGCCCGCCGTTCCATAGAACCAGCTTGCCAATAGCAGGCCCGCGACCACCGACACCAGCCCCAGGATCTCGCGCGACAACCCCTTGCGGAAGCTGGCCGCGATGGACCACGCCAAAATAATCAGCAGTACGATGTCGAGCCAGTTCATAGCTCGCGGCCGGTCAGAAGCTGGTACGCCTGGCGATACTTTTCGCTGGTCCGGCCGGCCACTTCCTCGGGCAGCGGCGGAGCCGGCGGCTGCTTGTTCCAGTGAATCGATTCCAGGTAGTCGCGCACGAATTGCTTATCGTAGGAAAACTGCGGTCCGCCCGGCCGGTAGGTTTCAGCCGGCCAGAAGCGCGAGGAATCGGGCGTCAACACTTCGTCGCCCAGCAGCAGCTCATCGCCCACGAAGCCGAATTCGAACTTGGTGTCGGCGATGACGATGCCCCTGGTTTCGGCATAGCGCGCCGCGCGTTGGTAAATCCGCAGCGTCAAATCGCGCAGCCGCGCCGCCAGCTCCGCACCGATCAGCGAAGCCACATGCTCGAACGAGACGTTCTCGTCGTGCCCGCTCTGCGCCTTGGTGGCCGGCGTAAAGATCGGCTCGGGGAGCTTGTCGCTCTCGCGCAGCCCCGCCGGCAGGCGGATGCCGCACACGGTTCCCCGCTGTTGGTATTCCTTCCAGCCGGAGCCGGAAATGTAGCCGCGCGCCACGCATTCGATCTCGATCATTTGGGCGCGCTTCACCAGCATGGAGCGTCCTTCCAGCCGATCGCGGTATTTTCGCAGCGGCGCGGGATATTCGTCCACCGCGGCCGTAAGAAAATGCGTCGGCGCCAGGTCGCGCAGAAAATCGAACCAGAAGATGGAAAGCTGCGTCAGCACGCGGCCTTTATCCGGGATGCCCGTTTGCAGAATGTAATCGAACGCGGAAATCCGGTCCGTGGCCACGATCAACAGCCGCTCGCCCACGCTATACACGTCGCGGACTTTTCCCCGGCCGTAACGCTCGAGGCCTTCGAAATCGGTTTCCAGAATGACAGGGTTGCTTGTGGAGTTCACCGGCCAGCTCTCAATTGACAATCGGGGGAGTCATTTGAAATGATACCCCGATTCGAGAGCCTTGGCGCAGCCGAATTTTTGCCGCGCCGCGCCGCCGTTCCCGCGGCGATAGCGGCTGTACCCAAGCAGCGTCAGCAGGCCGGCAATCCCCAGCCAACTTCCCGCGGGCTCGGGAGCTTGGCGAGGGTTGGGGCAGGGCGCCTTCTGTCTTCCGGCTTCCGGCTAGTTGATGGTTACCGTAACGGTCGAAGTGGCGCCGTAACCGGAAACCGTAAGATGAACGGTCTTGCCGGACGCACCCGCGGAGGATTGTCCGATGGTATTGACGTAATGCGTACCCGCCACGACGGTCAGCGTCGCCGGCACCGGCAGCGACGCCGGATCGTCGCTGATCAAGTTGAACGTCATCGTCGAGGGAGCGGTGGTTCCCGTCGCAAGTTCGATGTTCGTCGTCTGGCCGGCGGTAATGGTGTTGGGGGAGGCATCGAATCCTCCAATCGCCGGCACTACCGCGATGCCAATCGACACCGCGGCGCCGGCATACCTTCCGGTAATGTTGGGCGTTACCGAAGAAGTCACCGGCGTCGATGCCGCCGTAAAGACAACCCCCTCTAAGCCCGCCCCAACGGTCGCCGAAGCGGGGACCGTAATCGCGGGGTTATCGCTGGAGAGGAACACCTTGGCGCCGCCCAGCGGCGCCGGGCCGTTCAGCACCGCCTGCATGGTCACTGGGAAGCCTGCCATAGTCGTGCCCACCGAAGCCAGAAAACCTCCCAGCAGCGGATCGGTGATGATGGTATTCTTCAGCGTGGTCGATGGGCTGGTGGCCGTGATCGCCACAGCTTGCGATTGCGTTACGGCCGCCGTATTGATGGTGAAAGAGGCCTTGGTGGCGTTAGCGGCTACCGTCACAGTCGAGGGCACCGTGATGCCCGTGCCAACCCCCGCGTTCATCGTGAAAACCGTGCCTCCGGAAGGCGCGGCCGAGCTCAGCGTGAGGGTGCCCGCGGTATTCGTTCCGCCCACGATTTCCTGCGGCGCAATTTGGAACGAGTTCACCGCCTGCAACGGGTTAAACGGGTTGGACGGGCCGGTGTGGCTGGCAAAAGGCTTATAAAGCGGGTCTCCCACATACATGATTTCCCACTTGAGCCAGCGCGTGTTGCGCAGGAAAGCATCCCCTACGCTGGCGCCTTCCAGCAGGTTGCGGAACGTCCCGCCGGGCCGTACCAGACCCTGCAGATAGGGCTCCGTGACGGAACCGCTGGTGACCGCGATGCCAGCCGATAACGCATTCGGCACCCACGATGGACCCGAGCGCGGGTTCAAGGCCGACGCGCTGTCCAGGTGCCAGCCGATCGAACCCGTCTGCCACGTGAACGCATTGTTGTAGTTGTCATACGAATACCAGCCGCTGTAAAGAGCCGTATCCGGGCAGGGCCCCTCATCAGGCGGATCGCCCGACGGACCGTTTGGACCGAACTCGAGGGTGTTGGAATCTTCCGTCACTGTGATGCCGGCCTGTCCCAGAAAGGCCCCCGCCTGAAACAGATCGAAATCTCCCGTGACCTCCCCGGCATCGGTCTGGCTGGTGAGGTCCCCGAATCGCCGGTCGATGCATGCCTGGCCGCTCGGTCCACCGCTGTTCTCCGCCGAAATCGCCTGGTCCACCAGCGCCGATGCGATCGCCTCGCTGGGACCATCCAACCGCCAGACCGAGTAAATCAGGGGATTCCGGGCATTCGCCCGATACGTTGCAAAAGATTGAAACGGCTGGTAATAATTGCCCTGGCTTTGGGAATCCGCATAGTACGGCTGGGTGGCGTTAGGAACCGTCACGATGGTCTGGGTCAGGTACTTGTTCCACGCGTCCGCCAGGTAGGAGTCCAGCGCGGCCCCGCCCATCGGTCCTTCGGCGTTTATGGCAAACGGCGTCAAGTAGGACATGACGATGTAGAGAATACTCGTCTTTCCCACCGCGTTGAGACAATTCTGCACCGGCGTCAGCACCGTATTGGTATAGTCGGCCGGCTGAATGAAATCGTTCGCGGGCGGGGTGATGGCGCAAAGGTTGCCCCCAGGGATGTTGCGCACCGTCATATAGTGCTGCGCCACCGTCAGCGAATCGGCGAAGTTGGTATTGTAAACCACCAGTACTTCGGGGTGGGAAGCCTGAGCGTGCGCCAGAGGCAGCCAGCAAGCGGCTGCCACGATTAACATTCCGCATCGGTAAAACGACTTAGATATCGACACAAAAGACTCCTCGGCAGAGAGCGTTACGGTTCATCATAGAGCGGACGCAGTGCAGTTGCAATTCCCTTCCACCTCAACGTGACCCAGTACCGTACTCTCGCTGAGGCGGAGGAAGTCTGCTTGCAATTGCCATTTGCTCCGGCGTATCCTGGTTTTGGTACTTCGCGGGCTTTATGCTTTTGGGTGCGTCCCTTCGCAAAACTCTCTTTCCGGTGTTGGTTTTCGCGGCGGTTCCGCTGTGCGGATTTGCCGACACGTACACCTATACCTACACTGGCGGAACGACCGATATCAATCAAGGCGCCGACGATACCGGACTCAATCCAGGCTACACCTACCTGAATATGGGACCGATCAGCGATAATTACACAATTCCCGTCGGAAATGTGGTAACGGTTGCCCTGATCGGCCTGGAATATCCCTACGCCAGCGACTTGGTTGTCACACTCAGCCTGTTGAACGGCGCGGACAGCGTTATCGCTTCCGCGGACCTCTTCAACCAAATCGGGGTAACCGGAGGCAATCCCGCCGGCGACGATACGCAGTTTTACGACAACTATATTTTCAACTCGGCTTACGTCAACGATCTTTGGACGGTGGCCGCTCCCCTGGGCTCGAGCGACATCATTCCCGGCGATTATTACCAGCCGACCACGTACGGTTCCGACGCCGTGGATAACCTCTCGAGCGCCTTCAGCGGCCTGGCCATCAACGGCGATACCTGGCAGCTTACCATTACCGACTATTATCTGGAATTCCCCGATCACGAAGACGCCTACGCCCCCTCGCTGGAATCCTTCTCGGTCAGCGTGGACACCGATGTTCCCGAACCCTCGCTGGCGATTCCCTTCTGCCTGGCCCTGGCCGCGCTGCTGTGCGTCTCCTTCCGGCTGCGCTCCACTTGCGCCCGCACCAGGCGCGCCAGCGCGCGGATAAACGCCGGCGAATCGTTCAGCCCGGGCGCCATCCGGTAATCCAAAATCCCTAATTCCCGCGCCTGCGCGCGATGCTCGATATCGATTTCGTGGAGCGTCTCCACGTGGTCCGATACGAACGAAATGGGCGCCACCAGAATGTGCTTGCGCCCTTCCGCCGCCAGCCGCCGGATGGTTTCGTGCATGGAAGGCCGCAGCCACCGGGAGGCTCCCACTTTGCTCTGGTAGCAAAGGTGTTGGCGCCCGCGCCAGCCGCCCCGCTCCCATACCAGCCGCACCGTCTCTTCGATCTGCCGCTGATACGGGTCGCCTGCCTCTATCACCGCGAGGGGCACGCTGTGCGCGCTGAAGATCACATCCACGTCCGCGGGGTTTTCAAACTGCGCCAGCGAAGCGCCGATGCGTTCCACCAGGGCATCCAGATACGCCGCGTCGGTGTGAAACGCCTCGATGACATGCACCCGCGGGCCGTCCGGGCGTTGCTTCCAGCGGCGGCGCCATTCGTTCAAACTACTGCCGGTGGTGGTTTTGGAATACTGCGGATAGAGCGGCAGCAGCACCACTTCGTCCGGCGCGTGGCGCTCCAGTTCCTGGATGGCCTGCAGGGTGAACGGCTTCCAGTAGCGCATGGCCACCGTCACGCGCGCGTCGCCATCCCGGCGCAGTTCGGCTTCCAGGGCGGCCGCCTGCCGCATGGTGTTTTGCAGAATCGGGCTCTTGCCGCCGATGGCCGCGTAGTGATGCGCCACGTGTTTGGCGCGCGTCACGGAAATCAGTTTCGCCAGCGGCTGGCGCGCGATGCGCGCGAACGGAAAGTCGATGATGTCCGGATCGCAGAACAGGTTATAGAGGAAAGGTTCGATGGCCTGCGGAGAATCCGGGCCGCCCAATTGGAAAAGCACCACCCCAAGCTTCACAGTGGCAAAGTGTATCACGGGCGGGGAGCGGTTTGATAAAATCGGAGTATCGCCCTCGAAACTCAGCCGGCTATGGCCGTGCCCGCCGCACCCCGGACGCCCGCCCGCGCCGATCGTCTGCCGGCTCTTACCGGCTTGCGATTCGCCCTGGCGCTGTGGGTCATCCTGCATCATCTGACCGGCCCCGGCATGATGCTCGAAAGCCAGGCCCGCGCGCTCCCCACATTTCTTTTCGCGCTGATTCGCGGCGGCTACCTGGCGGTGACCACGTTTTTCGTTCTCAGCGGCTTCGTGCTGGCCCGCGGCTACGCCCAAACGCGCTGGACGCCGCGCTCTCTGGCCCGCTACGGCCTGGGACGCTTGGCGCGCGTTTATCCGGTCTATCTCCTCAGCCTGGCCGTGGTGGCGCCGTTTATCTGGGCGGACGCCACTCCCGGCAAGGGCCGCCTGGTGGCTGCGCACGGCCTGCTGCTGCAGGGCTGGATGGGCCATATTCCGGTGAATTGGAATACGCCCGCATGGTCGCTTTCCTGCGAGGTCTTTTTCTATGCGGCCTTCCCGCTGGCGCTCGCGCTGCTGCACCGCGCCAGTTGGCGCAGCACCGCCGCCATCGCCCTGGCCGCCTGCTGCCTCACGCGCGCCATGTGGAGCGCCGGCATTTCCGACGAGCTCAAGCCGCTGATCCACCTGGCGGATTTCACCATGGGGATGGCCGCTTCTTCCGCCTACGGTTTGCTGCTGCGCAACCGCAAACGGCCCGCCGGAGCCTGGCTCTACCTGCCGGGCGCGGCTTTGGGCGCGGCCCTCATCGCCTGGCCGCAACTGCTGCCCGCGCCGCTCGATCTCAACAGCGCGCTGCGCCCCTTGAACGCGCTGCTGCTGGTCGGACTGGCGCTGGGCGGCGGCGCCCCGGCGCGCCTGCTTTCCTCGCGCCTGGCCCAGCATCTGGGAAAGTCCAGCTACGCCATGTACATTCTGCACGTACCCGTATTGTGGTGGTATCTGCGCTGGACCCACCGCTTTTCCGCCTGCGCATATATCGCCGCCGTCATCGCCATTTCCGTCCTGGTTTACCGCTTCGTGGAAGAACCCGCCAACCGCTGGCTGCGGGCGCGCTTTTCCTGACCGGAAGCGCGGGAGCCCTTACTCCACCACCTCGACCCTGGTAACGATTTCCTCCCGCGGAATCAACGCCGGCCAATAGGCCACGATCTCGCGCACCGCCGGCCGGCCTTCCCCGAAGCCCGTGGCGCCGGGAGGGCCGTTCAGCACCAGCGGAATCAGCTCGCGCGTGAAGCGGTCCACGGCGCGCTTATCCTGGCCGCGCACGCCCATGCGAAGCTGCACCTCGGGCGGGTCGGGATTGGGAGGCGCCGCCGGGCCCAGGCACGCGTTCACTCCGAAGAACTCGCTATGGATCTCCGCGAAGCTCAGCCCCAGCGCGGCCAGCCGCCGCCGCACAATCCGGTCCGCCGCCTGGGCCTTTTCCAGCGCCCGCGGCCAGGAATACACCAGCGTCCCGATGGCTTTCCATCCGTCCGCGTAACTGATGGAAAGCTTCAGGGTGGGCGGCCTGGGGCCGCCGCGAATACCGCTCACGCGCACGCGATCCGGCCCCGCGTCTTCCAGGCGAATGCTGGTGAAATCGGCGATGCAGTCCGGGGTGATGTAGTTCCCGGGGTCGCCCAATTCGTAGAGCAGTTGCTCCTTCACGGTATCGGCGGAAACCCTTCCGCCCGCGACGGGATGCTTGGTCACGTTGAAGACGCCATCGGGATGCGCTTCGATAATGGGATATCCGATTCCTTCCATATTGGGAATGGACTGCCAGTCCACCTGGCAGTTTCCGCCGCTCGACTGCGCTCCGCATTCGATGATGTGCCCGGCGATGGTTCCGGTCGCCAGCCGGTCGTACTGGTTGGGCTGCCAGCCGAAGCGATGCACCATGGGCGCCAGGGTGAGCGCGGTATCGGTGGAGCGGCCCGCAATCGCCACGTCCGCGCCGGTGGCCAGCGCTTCGGCCAGCGGAAACGCGCCGATGTAAGCGTTGGCGCTCAAAATGCGATCGCGAATGGAAGCGATGGGCTGGCGCGTGTCCATATCGCGCATCTCGTAGCCCTTGGCGAGGAATTCGTCGAGCCGCCCGAAGACGTCGTCGCCCAGCACCACCGCGACTTTCAAACCGGGGGCCACGCGCACCACTTCGCGCGCGCACGCGAGCGGGTTCACCCCTCCGGCGTTGGCGATCACCTTCACTTCGCGCTCGCGGATGCGCCCGGCGAGACGCGCGACGAGCGGCGGAAAATCGCGCGCGTAGCCCAGGCGCGGATCGGCCTGCTTCTGCTTTTGCAGAATGGACATGGTGATTTCGGCCAGGTAATCCAGCGCCAGATAATCGATGGGACCTTCTTCCACCAGGCGCACGGGCGCTTCCAGCCAGTCGCCCCAAAAGCCTTGTCCGTTGGCAATGCGAATCATGGCAACCCCGCTCCCGGAACCGGCGAATGGCCGCAACTCTGCATGCACGCCTCCAGCGCGAAGGACAGCACGAAGCGCGAATCCAAGGGATCGATCAGCGCGTCGCAGTGCCCGCGCGCCGCCGCGTAGCGCGCATCCAGCCAGCGCTCGTAATCGGCGCGGGTTTTATCGATGGATTCCTGCAGCTCCGCGGGCAGCGCTTGTCCCTTGTACTTTTCCAGCTCGGCGGCGAACAGCGCCACCACCGCCGAATCGCCCTCCATGACGCCGATGCGCGCGGTGGGCCAGTTGAACGTGAAGTTCGGATCGAAACCCTGCCCGGCCATGGCGTAATAGCCCGCTCCGCTGGCGTGGTTCAAGGTGAGGACGATCTTGGGCACGGTGGCGCAGGACATGGTTTCCACCATTTCCGCGCCCGCCCGGATGATGCCTTCGCGCTCGGCGTCCGGTCCCACCATGAAACCGGAAACGTCCTGCAAATAAATCAAGGGGGTGCGCAGCCGTTCGGCCATTTCGACGAAGTAAGCCACCTTGCGCGCCGATTCGGTATAAACGATTCCTCCGATGCGCGGTTTTCCTTCCGTTTTCAAAAACCCGCGCCGGTTGGCGATCAATGCTACCGGCCGCCCGCACAGCCGCGCCGAGGCGCACAGCATTTCGGGCGCATATTGGGGTTGAAACTCCTCGAAATCGTCGGCGTCGAAAATGCGGAAAATCACCTCTTCGATTTCGTAAGCCTGGCGGTGATCGGCCGGCAAAACGCCGTAAAGATCGGCGCCATCGCGCCGCGGAGGCTGCCCGCTGAAGGCCGGGGCGGGCGCGGGCAACTGGCGGAAGCGCCGGCGAATGCGCGCCAGGCAATCGGCGTCGTCTTTCGCCATGTAATGCGCCACTCCGCTGGCGGCCGTATGCATTTGCGCGCCGCCCAGCGATTCCGAATCGATCACCTGGCCGGTGGCGCCTTTCACCAGGTTGGGTCCGCCCAGCCCCATGAAACTGGCCCCTTCCACCATGAAAATCACATCGCTCAGCGCCGGCAGATACGCTCCGCCCGCGATGCACGGCCCCATCACCGCGGCCGTCTGTGGAATGCGCAGCTTGCGCCGCATCAGCGAGTTGTAAAAGAAAATCCGTCCCGCGCCGTATTGCCCCGGGAAAATGCCATCCTGATACGGCAGGTTCACTCCCGCCGAATCCACCAGGTAGACGATGGGCAGGCGGTTGCGCATGGCGATTTCCTGCGCGCGCAGGATCTTGGTGATGGTCTCGGGCCACCACGCGCCGGCTTTCACGGTGGCATCGTTGGCCACGACGACGGCGGGCCGGCCTTCGATTCTGCCGATTCCCGTGACCACCCCGGCCGCCGGCGCCTGTCCATCGTAGCGGTCGTACGCCATCAAGAGGCCTGTTTCCAGGAAGAACGCGCCGCCGTCCAGGAGCTTGCCGATGCGCTCGCGCGCCGTCATCTTGCCGGCGCGGTGCTGCTTCTCGATGCGCGCGGGGCAGCCGCCTTCGCGCAAGCGGGCTTCCAGTTTGCGCAACTGTTCCACCAGGTGGCGCATGTGCGCCTGACGGGCGAGATCCACGTTATTTCAGCGCCGAAAAATCGGTGGGATCCATGAACACGGATTCCGTCTTGGTGGTCAGCGGCCCGTTCACTTCGCTGGCGGCTTTCACCTTGATCCACTCGGGATCGGCGCGGAATTCGGCCCAATGTTTCCGGGCGGCTTCCAGGCTGGGGTGCGCCAGGATGTAGATCAGGGTATTGGGCCGGTCTTGCGGCACCCAGTAGCCCACGCTCTCCATGCCGTGGCGCTGGAAGATGGCGATGGTGTGATCGCGGAAGCGGGCTTGGAGCGCCTGCAACTTACCTTCGGGACAGGTGTAGGTGCGCAATTCGTAAACACGGCTTTGCGCGCAGGCAAATCCGGCGAGCAGCATAAACAGGAGCAGGAATCGACGGGTCATGAGGATAGTGTGGCATACAGCGCGCCGTTGCTGTAGGGCAGGCTAGCCGCCGGAAAGAGCCGGCCGCCAACGTTTACCAACCGGCGCGCAGGATGGCGCCCCGCGGAATGGTTGGCAGCCTGGGTGGCAACCCGACGCCTTCGTCGGCCTGCTCGCCTTTGGAAGATGCTGGTCGCGTTGCACCGGCGGCGGGACGTGGGCGTCCCGCGCGGACCGGGGGGTCCGCCCTACAATCAATGCAGGCGTCCGGTTGCGGAAATAGTATGCGGCATTGGGATGGCGCCCCGCCCTACAGCTTTCCCAACCCTTTTTGCGCGGCGCGGCTCCAGCGGGCGGTAATCCTGCGGCGGTAGCGCGGCGCGGAGCGGTCCGCTTCCACCGCTTGCATCCAGGCCTCTCGGGCGGCTGCTTTCTCCCCCAGTTTTTCCAGCGCCTCGCCGTAGTAGAAAAGCCCCTCGGGGTCGTACGGCCGCCGGTCCACATAGACGGCCAGCTCGCGGCGCGCCTCTGGAAGGTTTCCCAATTCCAGCCAGGTGGCGCCCAAATCCTTATGGATCTCGCTCGAGCTGTGCCGGTCGTCGAGGCGCAGCACCTCCTGGAAATGCCGCAGCGCGTCTTGGGTGCGGCCCTGCTCGCGGGCAATGCGGCCCAGTTGAAAATGCGCGTCGGCCTCGGTGGGGTCGATCGCCACGGCGTTTTGAAAACGCTGGATGGCTTCGCTATAGCGGCGGCGCTGCTGGTAGATGAGGCCAAGCTGATACTGCGCGTCGCCATCGTGCTGGTTGAGGGCGGCGGCTTCGAGCATCTTATGAAAGTTCTGGCGGCTGCGCATGCCCGCGCCCAGGCTGCCGAGTTCGCCTCCCAGGTAATACCAGGCGAAGAATAAAAAGAAAGGCGAGGCCACGATGCGCAACAGAAAGCTCAGCGGAGCCCACAGCAGCGCCGCCGCAACCAGGGGCAGCCAGGAGAGCGCCACCACCCCGGCGGCGATTCCGCTGCCCACGCCAAAGACGATTCGAACCGCGAAGAACATCAGTGCGGCAAAGTACAATTGGGCCGCCAGGTATAAAAGGGCGAGCGCGCCCGGCGGGGCGGCAAAGGCCAGCGCGATATAAAGAATCTGCGCCGCCGTCCACGCCATGGCGGTGCTGGTGAGCAGCGTGGAGTAATCGCGCTGGAACACCGTGGCCAGGCTTCCCAGCCGCCCCACAAGGACCGCGATCAGCAACACTCCCGGCACGTATACGGCGGCCAGCACCAGCAACGGCATATAGAAGCTGAAGGCCGGTCCGGGAACGAGGCGCGATTCGGCGAAGCCCGCGGCCAGCGCGGCGCAACTGGCGAACAGCAGGCTGCCGCGATCCAGGATGGCGCTGAAGGCCGCCGCCGGCCGGAAAAGCAGAAGCAGCAGCAGCTTAAGATTTCGGCTCACATCGCATTGTATCCAGCCTCACGCCCCAGCCCCAAAACGTTCCATCGGCCGCTGAGAAGTACGCGCAGAGGCCGCGACGATGGAAGTGTAACGGGGGTTCGGCTCGACCGGGGCCGTTGGCGCGGGCACTGTTGGGCGCGGCATTAGGAGGGAGGTAACACCGGCCTCCCGGCTGGTCTCGCGCGGGGGACAGGCATGGAGGCCTGTCCTACATGCGCGGCCCAGCGCAGGTAGCGCAGCAATTCCTTGCGGTGGGTCCAGGCGAACTTCCAAAAATCCGTGAAGGAGATCTCGCCGGCGCGCATGCCCCAGTACGTTTCGATGCGCCAGCGCAGATAGGGGCTGGCCCAGGGGCGCAGACGGTAGCCGCGCGTGAGCGCCCACAGGACGCGCATCATTTGATAAACGACGTGCTCTTGGCGGGCGGAGCGGCCTGATCCGGCGTGGCATAGTAGCCGCTGCGCGTGCGCACCGTGGGATGGCCGGGAGCGCTTACCGCGATCTTGATCTGCCGGTAGGTGCCATCCATGGCCACATTGCCGGGTGTGTACTCGATGGTGTACTGGCTGCGGATATCGTGCGCCACCTGGTGGGCGATGCGGTCCACTTCGGTCAGGTCTTTGGGGAAGAAGGCTTCGCCGCCGGTGGCGATGGCCAGATCGTCGAGCGCCCGCTTGGCGCGCGTGGCCTCGCGCTTTTCTTCGTCGCTGAGCAGGCCGACGGAATAGATCAGGACTTCGCTCTGCTGCGCCGCCTTGACCAGATTTTCCAGGCTAATGACGCTGGAATTATCGTTGCCGTCAGTGACTACGACCAGCACCTTCTTGTTCTTGTGGGCCTTCTCTTTCAGGTGATCGATGGACATGCGGATGGCGTCCCGCATGGCCGTTCCGCCGCGCGAATCGATGCGGCTGAGGGCTTCTTCCATTTCGGCCGGATCGTTGGTGAAATCCTTCTGGTGCGGCAGGTCGAGGAAGGCCTCGTCATTGAAGTTCACCACGAAAACCTCGTCGTCCTTGTTGGAATCCTTTACCAGCGCCAACGCCGCCGCGGCCACCTTGGTGCGCTTGTCGCGCATGCTGCCGGAATTATCGATCACCAGGCCGAGCGAAACCGGAACGTCTTCGCGTTTGAATACCTTGATCTCCTGCGGCTGGTTATTTTCCGTGACGGAGAAAGCGCTCTTCGGCAGGTCGGTGATCAGGTGCCCGTTCTTATCCACCACGGTGGTGTTGCAGACCACCAGGCGCGTATCGGCGCGGAAGACCGTGCCGGTATCTTCGGCGGCGGGAGGGGTCCTCTGCTGCCGCGCCAGCGCAGCCGCGCCGGCCGCGCAAAGGACGGCGATTGATGTTGTGAGAATTCGTTTATTGGGTTGGAGCATAGTAGCCCAGTCTCCAGAACGGCCGGAGAGGAGGCAGTCCGCGAGGCTGCACCAATGTTACCTTCACGTGCCGGTATTTTCCGTCGTGGTCCTGATTTTGCGGGGCGTATCCGAGGATGTATTGATTGCGGAGCTCGACCCCGATTTTCGATGCGATGTCGGGCAGTTCGTTGAGATTGTCCACTTCGTATTGGCGTCCGCCGGTCTGCTCGGCAATTTCCGAGAGCAGCGCCGGACCGCGCGCCTCCTCGGGCGTGCGCGCGCGTCCCCCGCCTTCCTCATAAATTCCGATGGCATAGATTTGGACGTCCGCTTCCTTCACCAGGTTCTTAATTTCTCCCTCGGTGTAGCGGCTGTTGTTGTCGCCCCCATCGGAGATGAGCAGCAGGGCCTTGCGCGGGTTCCTGGCCTTCTTCATTTCGTGCAATCCCAGGTAGATGGCGTCCAGCAGGGCGGTTTGACCCTTGGATTGGGTGAAGGTGAGGCGGTTCTGGATTTCTTCCAGGTCGCGCGTAAACGGCTGGATGAGGTTGGCCGTGTCGTTGAACTGCACGAGAAAGAATTCGTCTTCGGGATTGGCGGTTTTGAAAAACTGCGCCACGGCCAGGCGGGATTTTTCCAGCTTGTGCCCCATGCTGCCGCTGCAATCGAAAATAACCCCAACCGAAAGTGGTGCATCCTCGCTCGAGAATTGCGAGATCACCTGCTCTTTCTTGTCCTCGAAAACTTTGAAGTTCTCCTTATCCAGGCCGGTGACGAAGCGGTTCAGCGGATCGGTGACGGTCACGGGAATCAATACCAGGGTGCTATCGACGCGAATATCGGCGCGCGGCAGCGTCTCTTTTTTTTCCACCGGTCTGGGGCGCGGAACGATGGAAGGAAGCGATTCGGCCTCCTGCCCCCAGGCCGAAAAGCTTATGCCCACACAGACGGCGCTGAATGCGAACAGCTTAGCGTAAGACGGCAGCATAGCGGCCGGCCAGCCTTTCTTCCCCCAAGTTTATCATAGCGATTTTATGGTATGATCGCGTGTGCCGCGCAAAATCCTGGGCGTTATCCCCGCCCGTTTTGGATCCTCCCGTTTTCCCGGCAAAGTTCTCGCCTCTATTTCCGGTAAAAGCATGCTGCAACATGTGTATGAGCGCACCACCCAGGCGCGGTACGTGACAAGCACGATTATTGCCACTGACGACGAACGCGTGTTCGAGGTTGCCAAAAGTTTTGGCGCCCAGGTGCGCATGACGCGCGCCGACCACCGTTCGGGCACGGACCGGGTGGCGGAGGTGGCTTCGGCGGAGAACGCCGAGATCGTCGTGAACATTCAAGGCGACGAGCCGCTGATCGCCCCGGGCGCCATCGACGCCGCCATTCTGCCGCTGGTGCACGAGTCCGGCGTGGTGATGGCCACCCTGAAAAAGAAAATCGAAGACCCGCGCGAGATCGAAGACCCCAACGTGGTGAAAGTGGTGACGGACGCGGCGGGCGATGCCATCTATTTTTCGCGCTGCCCGATTCCCTGCGACCGCGACCGCGCCGGCGGCGCTCCGTATTTCAAACACATCGGCCTGTACGTTTACGAGAGGAATTTTCTACTGGGTTATTCCTCCCTGCCCGTGGGTCCGCTGGAAACGGCCGAGCGGCTGGAGCAGTTGCGCGCGCTGGAGAGGGGATACCGCATACGGGTGACGGAGACGGAATACGAATCCTGGGGCGTGGACACGCGCGAGGACCTGGAGCGGGTTTCCAGGCTATTCGAAATATCGGAGGTGAGATAAGATATGGCCAAATTCATCTTTGTAACGGGCGGCGTGGTTTCCTCCTTGGGAAAGGGAATCGCCGCCGCATCCATCGGCTGCCTGCTGGAAAGCCGCGGGCTGAAAGTCACCTGCCAGAAGTTCGATCCCTACCTAAACGTGGATCCGGGCACCATGAGCCCCTTCCAGCACGGCGAAGTTTTTGTCACCGACGATGGCGCCGAGACCGACCTGGACCTGGGCCACTACGAGCGCTTCACCCACGCCCGGCTGACGCAGAGCAATAACCTGACCAGCGGGCGCATCTACGAGCAGATCATCGCGCGCGAGCGGCGCGGCGATTACCTGGGCAAGACCGTGCAGGTGATTCCGCACGTCACCAACGAGATCAAAGCCGCGCTGAAGAAGGTGGCGGGCGACGTGGATGTGGTGATCGCGGAAATTGGCGGGACCGTGGGCGATATCGAATCGCTGCCGTTTCTGGAGGCCATCCGCCAGATGCGCCACGAGCAGGGCCGCGCCAACTGCCTGTTCGTGCACGTCACCCTGGTGCCGTGGATCGCCGCCGCGCAGGAGCTGAAAACCAAGCCCACGCAGCATAGCGTAAAGGAGCTGCGCGCCATCGGCATCCAGCCCGACATTCTGATTTGCCGCGCGGAGCGGTTTATTCCGCAGGAGATGAAGGAAAAGATCGCGCTGTTCTGCGACGTGGACGTGGAAGCGGTGGTGACGGCGCGCGACGTCAAGAGCGTGTACGAAGTGCCGGTGATGTTCGCCGACGAAGGGGTGGACGACATTGCCCTGCGGCTGCTCAAGCTGGATGCGCCGCGCCGCGACCTGAGCCGCTGGATGGCCATGCTGGAGCGCATGCAGAACCCGCGCGACGAAGTCACCATCGGCCTGGTGGGCAAGTACGTCGAGTACGAGGATTCCTACAAAAGCCTGAAGGAAGCGCTGCTGCACGGCGGGCTGGCGCACGGGCTGAAGGTGAACATCCACTGGATCGAAGCCGAAGGGGTGGTGGGGGAAGATTGGGAAAAGCAGCTCACCGGATACGACGGCATCCTGGTGCCGGGCGGCTTCGGCAAGCGCGGCATCGACGGCATGCTGAACGCCATTCGCTACGCGCGCGAGCGCAAGGTGCCGTATTTCGGAATCTGCCTGGGAATGCAGACGCTGGTGATTGAATTCGCGAGGAACGTATGCGGCCTGGAGGGCGCCGATTCCACCGAATTCAACCCCGGCACGCCGCACCGCGTGATTTTCAAACTGCGCGAGCTGAAGGGCGTGGACGAGCTGGGCGGCACCATGCGGCTGGGCGGATGGCCGTGCAAGCTGGCGGAAAACAGTTTTGCGTATCGCGCTTACCAGGCGCGCGAAATCAACGAGCGGCACCGCCATCGCTACGAATTCAACCGCGAATACGAAGAGCGTTTGAAGGCCGGGGGCCTGCGCATCACCGGCGAGACGCCCGATAATACATACGTCGAAATCTGCGAGATCGCCGACCACCCGTGGTATCTGGGCTGCCAGTTCCATCCCGAGTTCAAAAGCAAGCCGATGGAGCCGCACCCGTTGTTCAAAGCGTTTATCGGCGCCTCGTACGAGCATCGGCGGCGGCGCCTGGGAGCGCGCGAAGAATTGCGCGAGGAGTTGCGGGGAGAGATGCGGGCGGAGCCGCAGTATTCGCGTGCCGATTGAGTTCAGCGCGTTTGGGCGCGGCCGGCCGCTGGTGCTGATCGCCGGGCCGTGCGTGATCGAAAGCGAAGAGCACGCGCATTTCATGGCGCACGCGATTCGCGCCATCGTGGGCGATTTCGTTTTCAAGGCGTCGTTCGACAAAGCCAACCGCACCAGCGTGGGCGCGTATCGCGGGCCGGGATTGAAGGAAGGGCTGCGCATCCTGGCGGAAGTGCGCGCCGAAGGCTTTTCCGTGCTGACCGATATTCACGAGCCGGGCCAGGCGGAAGCGGCGGCGGAAGCGGCGGACATTCTACAGATTCCGGCATTTCTGTGCCGGCAGACGGACCTGCTGCTGGCGGCGGGGCGCACCGGGCGAATCGTGAATATCAAGAAGGGACAGTTCGTGGCGCCGCACGATATTCACCGCGCGGCGGAGAAGGTGGCGTCCACGGGAAACGAGAAGGTGGTGCTGACCGAGCGCGGCTCTTCGTTCGGGTATAACAACCTGGTGGTGGACATGCGCGGCCTGAAGACGATGCGCGACGCGGGTTGGCCGGTAGTGTTCGACGCGACGCATTCGGTGCAGTTGCCGGGCGGCGCGGGAGCGGCATCGTCGGGGCAGCCGGAGTTTATTGAGCCGCTGGCAAGAGCGGCGGTGGCGGCGGGGGTGGATGGAGTGTTCGTGGAAGTGCACGACCGGCCGGAAGAGGCTTTGTCGGACGGGGCGAACGCGTTAA
>Ga0181521_10000709_pt1 | contig 41144 bp, 39 predicted proteins | sample PEATcosm2014_Bin_32_FD_119764 | JGI IMG/M metagenome (GOLD analysis project Ga0181521, IMG submission 119764) | Peatland microbial communities from MTU Mesocosm Facility, Houghton, MI, USA - PEATcosm2014_Bin02_60_metaG | ecosystem: Environmental > Terrestrial > Soil > Wetlands > Peat | place...
GTGCGCATCCAGTAGTCCGGACACATCGCGAAGTAACCCTTCCATCCTTTGTCCATGGAGGTTGCGCCCCGCACGCGGTTCCCCACCGAGTCCACGAACAGATGGTCCGCGGTCATCAGCGCCATCAGCGTCCGCACCTCGTGGCGATTGATGGCGGTCACGAAATCGCGGAAAGTCCCGGCGGAAGCGGCGCGGTCCGGCATGCACCCATTCTCGCGCCACGTTTGGCACGTTCTCATTATCAAAACTTCATGCGCAACTCCCCGTCTTTTCAAGGCATCCTTTCGTCTCTGTGATAGATTTTAAGTTAGGAGACGAATTGGTTTTCGAAACTCCCGTAGCCCTTTTCTTCCAAGTCAATCTTGTTGAGATGGTCCAGTTGCTCGGTCCTTTCGAGATCGCCGTGCTGGCCATCCTCATTCTCTTCTCGGTTTTTTCCTGGACTGTGATTTTCTCCAAATGGCAGACCTTCCGCGGCGCGCGGCAGGCCAATCAGCGCTTCCTGCGGGCCTTCCGGAAAGCCAGCGGCCTGGAAGCCGTGATGGTCGCGAGCGAGCAGTTCCGCCCCTCGCCGCTGGTTGCGGTGTTCGATTTCGGCTACGAAGAGGTCGAGCGCCAGGTCAAAAAGAGCGGCTCCCTCACCAACCGCTCGGCCCTGGAGCGCACCCTGCAGTTGGGCGTCAGCGAAGAGACCGCCAAGCTCGAGCGCAACATGAACTGGCTGGCCACCACCGCTTCCGTGTGCCCGTTCATCGGTCTTCTGGGCACGGTTTCGGGCATCATTTCGGCATTTGAAGGTTTGGGAAAACAGGGCGCCACCAGTCTCACCGCCATCGGCCCCGGCATCTCCGAGGCGCTGCTGGCTACGGCGGTCGGCCTCATCGCCGCCATCCCCGCCGCCATCTTTTATAACCAGTTCGGCACCAGAATCCGCGAGCTGGCCGCGCGCATGGAAGACTTCGCGCTCGAGTTCCTGAATATGGCGGAGCGCAGTTTCGGAGACTGACGATGGCAATCTCGACCAATGGCAACGGTGGTTTCGGCTCGCGCAAGCGCGGCCAGTTGGGCGCCCTGGCGGAGATCAACGTCACCCCGTTCGTCGATGTGGTCCTGGTCCTCCTCATCATTTTCATGCTCACCGCTCACGTCATGGAGTTTGGCATTCAGGTGGACGTGCCGCACGTGCGCGGCGTCAAGGACACCGCCGAGCAGCTCCCCGTCGTGACCATCACGAAAGACGGCACCATTACGCTCAACGGCCAGCCGGTGAACATCAACGAAATGTCGGCCGTGATTCATCAGAAGTTTCCCAACGCCAAAGGCGTCTACGTGCGCGCCGACAAGGAAACCATCTGGGACCCCATCGCGCAGGTGACCGCCGAGCTGGGCGAAGGCCACTTCCAGGTCAACATGGTCACCCAGCCCGACGACACTTCCAAGCGGAGCAGATGATGGCCGCGCACGCCGATATTCTCGACGAGGGGGAGCCGCTCAAAGGATCCTTCTTCGGCTCGCTTATCCTGCACGCGGGAATTTTTGCGCTGTTCGTCGCCTATACCGTGGCCGGGCCGTCGCACAAGGAAAGCTGGGGCGATATTCACGGCGGCGGCATGGGCGCGGTCGCGGTAAACACGGTTGCGACAATTCCCTTGCCCGATCGCGCCGCGCCGCGCAACCCTGTCGCCAACGATACGGAATCCGCCATCCCCACGCCGCCGCCCAAGCCCAAAGCCGCGCCTAAAGCGGTCAAGGCGCCGCCGGCCGACGCCATTCCGCTGAAGAGCAAATTCGCGAAGGCGCAACCCCAGAAGTTTTATTCGGGGCCGAACAAGTGGCGCGAGCAGCAGCAATACCGGCCAAACCAGCTTTACAGCGACGCCGGGCAGGCGGCCAGCTCTCCCATGTTCAGCAAGCCGGGCGCGGGCGGCATCGGCATCGGCAACAACTCGCCCTTCGGTACGCAATTCGGCTACTACGCCACCATCGTGCAGGAGCGCGTAGCCCAGAACTGGCATACCGCGGATATCGATCCGCGGATTTCCACCGCTCCGCCCGCCGTCGTCACCTTCACCATCCGGCGCGACGGCTCCGTGCCGCAGGGCTCCGTCAAAGTCATACAAAGCAGCGGCAACATGGCGCTGGATCTTTCCGCACAGCGCGCGGTTTTGAGCGCGGCGCCGTTTCCGAGCCTGCCCGGCGGTTTCACGCGAGATCGGGCGGATGTCGAATTGCATTTTGAATTGAGGCGTTGAATGAAAAGGCTTATCTGGCTCGCGATGGTAGCGGCCGCGGCATTGGCCGTGCTGGCGGCGCAGGATATCAACATGCGGATCATCAACGGCCAACGTCCCACCATCGCGCTTCCCGACCTGCGCGGCGCCGGCGATGCGCAAAAATTCATGGCCGCGTTCAACGAAACCCTCCAGGGAGATATCCAGGGCTCCGGCTATTTCAAGATCGCGCCCAAAACATCCTACCCGCTCAACATTCCGCAGCAGCCCAGCGATTTCGTCACCCCTCCGCCGCCCGCCCCGCCGCAGCGCGGGCGCCGCAACCAAATTGTGCGGCCGCCAAGCGGCGGCGGCCGGTGGATGATCGATTGGTCCGGCCCGCCGGTCAACGCCAACTACCTGGCCTTCGGCTACACCGCGCTGGATAACGGCGTCTTTCTTTTGCGCGGCTGGCTCTTCGATCTTTCGAAAGACTCCCCTTCCACCGCCCAGGTCATCGGCAAAAACTATCTGGCTTCGCCCGATGAAGCCGGTGCGCGCCAAACCGCCCACGAATTCGCCGCCGATATCCTTGCCCTGTTTGGCGGTAAATCCCTCTTCGGCACGCATATTTATTACGTGCATCAAGCCACTTCCCGCAGCCCGGACGAAATCTGGGTGATGGATCCGGATGGCTCCGGCCAACGGCAGATCACGCATTTCAATTCCATTACCATTGAGCCTTCCGTATCGCCGGACGGCTCGAAAATCGCATTTGTTAGCTTCGTCAGGGGCAATCCTGGTATATTTGTGTTTTCGGTGGATCCAGTCCGGGATTTGCGGTTTTATAACCAGAAAGCTTCGGTGAACGGGCAGCCGTCGTTTACCCCGGATGGCAAGCAGATTGTGTTTCAATCGTCCGCCCGGGGCTGCTGCGGGATCTACATCGCGAATTTGGACGGTTCTGGGTTTCGGCCCATCACCATGTCGCGTTTCATTGATGCCGAACCCAAGGTGAATCCGAAAACGGGCACGGAGATCGCTTTTTCGTCCGGACGTTCGGGTCCGGAACAGATCTACCGTATGGGAATGGATGGCGGAGATATCGAGCGGCTTACGGATGGCACGGGCGAAGCTTCCAACCCAAACTGGCACCCCGATGGGCAGCACCTGGCTTTCGCCTGGACGCGCGGATTCGCCGCCGGAAAATTCAATATCTTCTTCATGGATGTGGCCAGCCGCAATTACATTCAGCTCACCCATGACGAAGGGAAGAACGAGAACCCGAGTTGGGCGCCCGATGGCGTTCACCTGGCCTTTATGTCCAATCGAACCGGACAGGAGCAGATCTGGGTCATGTTGGCCAATGGAACCCAGGCGCACCAGCTCACGAAGCAGGGCATCAATAAGAGCCCTGCGTGGGGAATGTAGTAACGGATTTTAGGAGGCAGTTTCATGTTGCTTAAACGAAGAATTGAAATCGTCTGCCTTGCGCTTTCGCTGGCGATGTTCGCGGCGGGCTGCAAGAAAAAGGCGCCGCCACCCCCTCCGCCGCCACCACCGGCGCCCGTGGTGACCCCCGCGCCACCGCCGCCCAGGGCTCCCACGGTCGCGCAGTTTACCGCCGAGCCCAGCAGTATTCAGCGCGGCCAGTCTTCCACGCTGCGTTGGGAAGTTTCCGGCAATGTCACCAGCGTAGCCATCGATAACGGCATCGGAACCGTGCAGAATACCGGGAATCGCCGCGTATTCCCGAGCGATTCCACCACGTATACTTTGACGGCCACGGGCGCCGGTGGAACCACCACCGCCTCCGCCACCGTCAATGTGAGTTCGCCGCCGCCGCCGCCGCCCCCGCCGCCGCCGCCCCCGGTGGACCATGGAACGGTGACGAGCCGCCTGTCGAGCGACGTGCAGGATGCCTACTTCGATTACGATAAGAGCGACATCCGCGCCGACGCCCAACAGGCGCTGACGCAGGATGCCACGGCGCTCAAGAGCATTCTCACCGATTTCCCGAGCGCCACCATCGTGGTGGAGGGCAACTGCGACGAGCGCGGTTCGGCCGAATACAACCTCGGCCTGGGCGACCGCCGCGCGACATCCGCCAAGGACTTTCTGGTACAACTGGGAGTTCCCGCCGACCGGCTGAGGACCATCAGCTATGGCAAAGAGCGGCCGGTGTGTACGGAACAGACCGAAGCCTGCTGGCAGAAAAACCGGCACGTCCACTTTTCCGCCGGCCAGTAGGCGTATTTTCAGAGAAACACAATGGGATAGGGCGCGGCCCGAAGCCGCGCCCACCCGATGAGGAGAGTTGTATATGTTCCGACGCCTTTTGGTTTCCGGCATGGTAGCGGCCGCCATGGCTTTCGCGCCCCCGGCCCTGGCCGCCGCCAGCAAAGAGATCCAGGAACTGCAACGCGACGTGGCCCTGCTCCAGGAGCAGGTCAAGCAGTTGCAGCAAGCGCAGGACAAAAACTTCACCGCCCTGACCGTGTTGACGCAACAGGCGGTGGACGCAGCCAATCGAGCCAATACCGCCGTCGCCGTTATCCAGAGCAGCTTCCAGCAAAACATTCAGCAGCAGCAGGAAAAGGTGGTCGCGCCGGTGGTAGGACTATCCTCGCGTATGAGCGGGCTCTCCGACGACCTGCATAGCGTCACGCAGGCCGTTTCCGACCTGGCGAGCCAGATTTCCAAAATCCAGTCGCAGCTCACCGATCTTTCTAACGCCGTGAAGGTAATGGCCGCTCCCCCCGCTCCCCCGCCGGCGCCCACGGGCGGCACGACGGACACCTCGGGCGGTGCGCCCGCCATCATGGGTGCGACCGTTCCTCCCATCTCTTCCGATGCGCTCTACACCAATTCGGGGCGCGACCGGGAGGCCGGCAACTATGACCTCGCGCTGCAGGAATACAACGATTACCTGAAATACTACGGCAATACCGACTTGGCGCCCAATGCCCAGTTCTACATCGCCACCATTCATTACGGCCAAGGCCTTTACCAGAAGGCCGCCGGCGAGTTCGACCTGGTGCTGGAGAAGTATCCGGAAAACCCCAAGACCGAGGAAGCGCTTTATTATAAAGGCCTTAGCCTGGTGAAGGTCGGCCAGAAAACACAGGCCGGCGAAGAATTCAAGGAACTGATCAATCGCTACCCGCGGACGGACCGCGCCACCCAGGCGTGCAGCCAGTTGCAGGCGCTGGGCTATCGCTGCCCCACTCCCGCCGCCAAGTCCACCAAGAAGAAGCGCGAGTAGCATGGATTCCGCCGCTTTCGCCAAGCTGTTCGACCACCCACTCGTCAAACCGGAACTCACCACCGCCCAAGTGATGGAAGGCCTGGAACTGGCCCGGCGCTATGCCGTGGCCTGCGCCAGCGTGCGCCCCTGCGATATCGAATTGGCCGTGCGCACGCTGGCGGGCAGCGCGGTTGTTCCCGGCAGTGTACTGGGGTTTCCGCACGGCTCGCAAACCACCGCGACCAAGCTCTACGAAGCCCGCGACCTGCTGCGCCGCGGCGCGCGCGAGCTGGATATGGCGATCGCGCTGCCCAAGCTCCTGTCGCGCGAGTTTCAGTACGTCCAGACTGAGCTGCTACAAGTATCGGAAATATGCCACGGGGAAGGCGCCATCCTCAAAGTCATCCTCGACAACCCATACCTTACGGATGAGTTGAAGATTATCGGCTGCCGCTGCTGCGAACGCGCCGAGGTGGATTTCGTGGCGACTTGCAGCGCGGCGGACGCGCCGCTCATGCGCCGCAACCTGCCCGCGGAAATCGGCATCAAAATCGGCGGCGACTGGAGCACGCTCGAGCAGGTTTTGGAAGTGCAACAGGCCGGCGCGGGGCGGGTTGGCACGATCCACACCGCCGCCATCCTGGAGGAGTGGAAGGCGCGGCAGACAGCCGCTTGAGTAGGGCCCCGCCCAGCCGTGTTATTCTAAACATTCCTCACGATGGCTCAGACCAGGTCGCTCCCGCGCGTATGTATTGCGCTGGGCATGCCAGACGTTTCAACTTTGCTGGATCACGCCCGCCGGGAAGCCGGAGCTGGCGAGCCGTTCCTGGAATTCCGCCTGGACTACCTGGACGATCCCGGCAAGGGCGCCGAGGCCATCGGGCAGTTCCTGGAACAGTTCCCGGACTGCACGATTCTAGCCACTTGCCGCCGCCACCAGAACCACGGCAAGTTCAACGGCAGCATCGAAGAACAATTGACCATTCTGGATTGCGCGGTGCGCAACGGCGCGCATGCCATCGACGTGGAGATCGAAACCGCGGAAGTCGCCCAGGACCGGCTCAACCAGTTTCGCGGCCGCACCCAGGTCATCGTTTCGTACCACAACTTCGAAGCCACTCCGCCCATGGACACCATCGTGAACCGCATCACGAAGGTGCAGGCCACCGCGTACAAGATTGTCACCACGGCGCGCAAGCCTTCCGACAACGTGCGCGTGCTGGCGGCGGCCAAAGGCATGCCCAAGCAGCGCATGATCGTGCTGGCGATGGGAGAAATGGGTTTTCCCACGCGCGTCCTTTCGCCGATATTCGGCGGCATCTACACTTATGCCGCGCCCATTTGCGCCGATGGGACGGCGGCCGGGCAGGTTTCGGCGCGCCTGCTGCGCCATCTCTACCGCGTTGAAAAACTCGACAGGTCGGCGAAGATCTACGGCGTGATCGCGGACCCCATCCGCCATTCGATTTCGCCGGCCGTTCACAACCGCGCGTTTCAATCGCGCCGCATCAACGCGGTGTACCTGCCGTTTCTGGTGGCGCCGGCGCACCTGCGCGATTTCTTCTCGATGGCGGAGAAGCTGCCGCTGACCGGTTTCAGCGTGACCATTCCGCACAAGCAGAAGATCCTCCGCTACCTGGATGTGGTGGATCCCCTGGCGCGCAGGATTGGGGCGGTCAATACGGTGTGGCGCAAAGCCGGAAACTGGCGCGGCGCCAACACCGACGCCGCCGGGGTCACGGGGCCGCTTTCGCGCGTGCTGCGGCTGCGCGACGCCGCGGTCCTGATCGTGGGCAATGGCGGCGCGGCTCGCGGCGCGGCCTTCGCGCTCTCCGGCGCGGGCGCCAAAATCACGCTGACCGGGCGCAATCCCGACCGTGTCCGCGCCCTGGCCAAGGTCTGCGGCGCGGAAGCGCTGGCGCGCGAACAACTCGAAAACCGCTTTTTCGACGTCGTGGTGCACGCCACTTCGCTAGGCATGTTCCCGCACGTCAACGAATGCTTCTTCGAGGGACAGATTCCGGCCGACGTGGTGATGGACATGGTCTACAATCCCTTCGAGACGGCCCTCATCCAACGCGCGCGCGAACAGAAAAAGACGGCCATTCCCGGCTTGGAAATGTTCATCGAGCAGGCCGTCCGGCAGTTCGAAATCTGGACCGGCGAAACGGCTCCCCGCGCCGTAATGCTGAAAGCCGCCGGCGAAGCGCTGGATCACAAGTAGGACAGGCCTCGCCGGCTCCGCTTTGGTCGATCCGCGCTTTTCCGCGTGTTCGCGGTCTTGATCCGCGAGCGCTGGGCGGCGGGCCGGGCCGGGCGCCACAGCCAAGGCCGGCCTGGTGCCGCGCGAGGCGGGATGCCGCTTCCGGGTGTAAGCTACCCCTATGAAGCTTACGCGACGCCAACTGGTGGCCGTGCTGGCTCCGGCAGCCGCTCTGGCCCAAACGCAACCGGCGGAAGATGCACTGGCGGCGGCCAAAGCCAAGGTGAAGGCCACCAGCGACGCACTGGCCAAGCTCGATCTTCCCATGTCCACCGAACCGGCTTTCCAGTTCCGCGCCTGAGACACGACCATGGCGGCAATTTCCGAAGACCTCTTTTTTGCCGGGATCGCCGAGCTCAACCGCCGCCTGGTGGCGCGCGAGTTCCCGGCCGAAGAGCTGGCGCGCGCCTTCGCCGAGCGCCTCGAGCGGCTTGGCCCGCGCTATAACGCGCTGGCCCTGCCTTTGCGCGAGCAGGCCCTGCGCCAGGCCAAACAAGTGGACGGCGATCTCAAGCGCGGCCGTTTGCGCGGACCCCTGCAAGGCATTCCCTATGGCGTCAAGGACCTGCTGAGCTACGCCGGCCAGCCCACCACCTGGGGCGCCCGGCCGTATGCCGGGCAGGTGTTCGATTTCAACGCCACGGTCATCGATAAACTCGCGGGCGTGGGCTCGGTAATCGTGGGCAAGCTGGCCATGGTGGAGCTGGCCGGCGGCGGCGGATACAGTACGGCGGCGGCATCGCTGTTCGGACCGGGGCTCAATCCCTGGGACCGCACCTGCTGGGCGGGCGGCTCTTCGAGCGGTTCGGCGGCGGCCGTGGCGGCCGGCTTGGTGCCCTTCGCCTTGGGATCGGAAACCTCCGGCTCCATCGTCACCCCGGCTTCCTTCTGCGGCGTGACGGCGCTGCGCCCCACCTACGGCCTGGTGAGCCGCCACGGCGCCATGGCGCTCTCCTGGACGCTGGACAAGATCGGCCCGTTCGGCCGCAGCGCCGAAGACTGCGGCTTGATTCTGCAAGCCATCGCGGGCAAGGACAACGCCGACCCGGGCTCGGCCGGCAAGAGCTTCTACTACACGCCTCAGTACGCGCGCCAGTTGAAGGAATTGCGCATCGGCTACGCGCCGGCCGACTTCAACGAACGCGCCGACCCCTCCGCGCGCGCGGCCTTTCAAGCGGCCCTGGTGGTGTTCCAGGAAGCCGGCGCGCAATTGATCGAAACCAAGCTGCCGGACCACCCTTTCGGCGCCGTGCTGTCCGCCGTGCTGGCGGGCGAAGCGGGCTCGATTTTCGAGCCGCTCATCGCCAGCGGAAAAGTGAACGAGCTGGCCGACCCGGTGCAGATCGCCGGCCTGAAAGCCAGCCAGGACGTGGCGGCCAAGGATTATCTGAAGGCCATGCGCTTGCGCCGCATCATCCAGCAGGACGTGCAGCAGCTCTTCGCCGATTTCGACGCGCTCCTGACCACCGGCCGTTCGGGTCCCGCGGTGAAGATCGATCAGCCGCTGGATAAACCCGCGCCCGGCGAATGGCAGCCCGCGCCCGGCGCGCCGGCGGGTTTTCAAGGCATCGTTCCGATGGGCAACCTGGCCGGCTTACCCGCGCTGGTGCTGCCCTGCGGCTTCGCGCAAAATCTGCCGGTGGCGCTGCAAGTGGTGGGCGCGCCGTTTTCGGAGAACGCGCTGCTGTCCATCGGCAAGGATTTCCAGGCGCGCACGGACTGGCATAAACGCCGGCCGCCGGTGTGAGGGAGCGGCTGTCCCACTCGATCGGTCTGCTCTCCGCAACCGCCATGGTGGTGGGGATCATCATCGGCGCGTCCATTTTCGTGCAGCCTTCGGAAGTCAATCGGCATGTGCCCAGCGTCGCCGGCGTGCTGGCGGTCTGGGCGGCGGCGGGCGTGCTGACGCTTTTCGGTTCGCTGGTGTGCGCCGAGCTTTCCAGCGTCTATCCGCTCACCGGCGGCGTGTACGTGTATTTGAAGGAAACCATCTCGCCGGCATGCGGATTCCTGTGGGGATGGGCCATGTTCTGGAGCGCCCACTCCGGCATCATCGCGGCTTCGGCGGTGATTCTGGCGCGCTATGCGGCGTTCTTCGCGCCGGCGGGCGACCGGGGCATCCGCGCCATCGCCATCGGCGCAATCCTGCTGTTGTCGTTCGTGAATTACCTGGGAGTGCGGCAGGGCAGCCGTTTGCAGACGGTGGTGACGTGCGCCAAAGTGGCGGGGATCGTGCTGCTGCTGGCCATGGTCGTGGTGCTGGGCGCGCCCGCCGCCGCGCACGCGGCCAGTCCGGCGCAAACCTTCCCGCCGGGCGAATTCCTGCTGGGAATCGGCGCGGCGCTGTTTGCTTTCGGCGCCTGGCACATGGTCACCTACACGGCCGGCGAAACGCGCGATGCGCGGCGCACCATTCCCCGCGCGCTGCTCATCGGCACCCTGGTGGTTACGGCCTGCTATGTGGCGCTGAACGCCGCATACCTGTATCTGCTGCCGCTCGCGCGCGTCACTTCTTCCACGCGCGTGGCGGCCGATGCGGCCTTCGCGGTAGCCGGAGCGCGCGGCGCGGCGGCCATTTCCGCGCTGGTGATCGTGAGCGCCATCGGGGTGCTGAACGGCGTCATCCTGGCGGGGCCGCGCACCTATTTCGCCATGGCCGAAGAGGGGCTGGCGTTCCACCAACTGGCGCGCGTGCATCCGCGTTTCCATACGCCTTCGGTGGCGATTGCCTGGCAGGCCGCCTGGTCGTGCGTGCTGGTGGCCACCGGGACGTATCGCGCGCTGTTCACGCGCGTGGTCTACACGGAATGGATTTTTTTCGCCCTCATGACCGCCGGGCTGGTTCGCCTGCGGCGCAGGCCGGGGTACGCGCCTGCCTTTCGCGCCTGGGGTTATCCCGTGCTGCAGATCGTGTTCATCGCGGCGGCGCTGGCGGTGGCGGGCACGCAGATTGCCGCTACTCCCCGGGACGCGGCGGCGGGCCTGCTGCTGGTCGTGATAGGATTGCCTGTTTACTACTTCTGGCTGCGGCCCAAATATGCGCATCATTGATTTTCACAACCACTACTATCCGCCGGTTTATCTGGACGCGCTGCGCTCCGGATCCAGCGCCGTCGAAGTCGCCATCGACGGAGACGGCAACCCGCGCATCTTCTATCCCGGCGATTACAACATCGCGGTGCCGGGACATCGCGATATCGATTACCGCGAACAGGTCCTGATCGATCACGGGGTGGATACGCAGGTGCTCACCCTGACCACGCCCGGAACGCACGTGGAAACTCCCGCTACGGCGGCGCGCTTCGCGGCGCTGGTGAACGACGCGTTCGCCGGCGTGGCGCAGAGAAAGCGCGGGCGCTTCACGGCGCTGGCCACGCTGCCCCTCAACGATCCGGCGGCATCCGTCGCCGAATTGCGCCGCGCCAGCGTCGAGCTGGGTTTTAAAGGCGCGATGCTCTTCAGCAACGTGAACGGAGCGGGGTTGAACGAGGAACGCTTCTGGCCGATCTACGAAGAGGCGAACGAGCTGGGCGCGGTTTTGTACATTCATCCCACGCATCCGGTGGGCGTCGAGGCGATGACGGATTTTTGGCTGATGCCGCTGGTGGGCTTTTTGTGCGACACCACGCTGGCCGCGGCCAAGATCGTCTTCAGCGGAATTCCCCAACGCTTCCCGCGCATCCGCTGGGCGCTGTGCCACCTGGGCGGCGCCATTCCGTATCTGGCGGAGCGGCTGGACCGCGGCTTCGAAGCTTTCAGCGAATGCCGCGCTCATATTCCGCGTCCGCCGAGCGAATATTTGAAGCAGTTTTACTACGACACCGTGAATTTCAATCCGCGCGCCATCGAGCTGGCGATTGCCTTTGCGGGAACCGGCCGCGTGATGGCCGGCAGCGATTATCCGCACCAGATCGGCAGTATTCCCAAGATGATCGAGAGCATCGAAAAGCTGCCAGTGACGGAAGAAGAGCGCGCGGCTATTTTCGGCGGCAACGCGGCGCGGCTGCTGGGATTGTAATGGAGAAGCCTGGCAAGCTGAAGCTTGCTCTGCCTAAACTCACCCTATGGCCGCTGATCGCCGCCATTTTTTTCATGGTGGCGGGGGGACCGTTCGGCCTGGAGGACATCGTCTCGAGAGCCGGGTACGCGGGCGCGCTGCTCATCCTGTTCATCACGCCCGCCATCTGGAGCTTTCCCACCGCCTTGATGGTGAGCGAGCTCTCCAGCGCGATTCCCGAAGACGGCGGCTACTACGTTTGGGTGCGCCGCGGCATGGGCCGGTTCTGGGGATATCAGGAAGCCTGGCTTTCCCTGGTGGGCAGCGTGTTCGATATGGCGATCTATCCCACCCTCTTCGTCGAATACCTGGGCCACTTCGCGCCGGCGGTGACGGCGGGCGGGCGCGGGCTCGCCATCGGGCTGGGCTTGATCGCTGCCACGGCGGCGTGGAATCTGCTGGGCGCGAAAAGCGTGGGCGGAAGCTCCGTGGCGCTGGGGATCGTACTGCTGGCGCCATTCGCGGTGCTGACCGTATGGGCGCTGTGGCTGCACGGCAGCGCCGGTGCCGGCACAGCCGTTCCGCTGCATAACGTGGATCTGCTGGGCGGCATTCTGGTGGCGCTGTGGAATTACATGGGCTGGGACTACGCATCCACCGTGGCGGGCGAAGTGGAGCGGCCGCGGCGCACTTATCCCCTGGCCATGGCGGGAGCCGTGCTGCTGGTGTCCCTGACCTACATGCTGCCGGTCGCGGCCGTGGCGGCCACCGGGCTGGATCCCAATCGCTGGACCACGGGCGGTTGGGCGGACGTGGCGCGCGCGCTATTTTCCGGCAGCGGCTTGGGAGCGGTGGTGGTGGCGGGAATCACGCTCGGCGCCATGCTCTCCAACGCCGGGATGCTGAACGCTTTGACCCTGTCTTACTCGCGCGTTCCGGCGGCCATGGCGGAGGATGGATTCCTGCCGCGCGCGTTCACCAGGTTGAACCGCTCGGGCGCGCCCTGGGTTGCCATCCTGGCCTGCGCGGCGGCCTGGGCTCTATGCCTGGGGATGAGCTTCGTGAAGCTGGTGCTGCTGGACGTGCTATTGACGGGCTCGAGCCTGCTGCTGGAGTTCGCGGCGCTGGTGGCGCTGCGCATCCGCGAGCCGCAACTGCGCCGGCCGTATCGCGTGCCGGGCGGGATGGCGGGAGCGATCGGGGTGGGAGTGCTTCCGCTGGCGCTATTGGTGCTGACCGCGCTGCGCAACCAGGCGGAGCCGGTGGGGCCGCTCAACGCGCTGGAATTTGGTGCGATATTAATGATTGCCGGCGTGCTGGCGTATTTCGCCAGCGTTCGCCTGCGCCGGAGAACACGCCGATGACCATTGCCGATCTATCGCAAATCGCCGGGCGGACCTACCCCGCGCGCCGCCGCACGCAGAACCTGGTGGGCGGCGCAAGCCCCATCCAGGCCGGCAGTTTTTCCATGGGACACGTCACGCTGGAGCCCAACGGCGGCCAGGTCCCGTGGCACAACCAGGAGCAGGAAGAGATCTACTTCGTGGTGGAAGGCACCGGCGAAATGTGCCTGGGCGCGGAGCGCCGCGAATTGCGCACCGGCCAGGCGGTCTATATTCCATCCGGCGTGTTCCACCAACTGACCAACGTGGGCGATGCGCCGCTGCGCATGATTTACTGCTACGGGCCGCCGGGCGACGTGGCCCACTGGCGGCAGGAACTGGAAGGCACGCTGCCCAAGGCCGGGGTGGACGTGCCCGCGCTGCCCGCCGGCGCGCATCCCCAGTGCACCCAAAAACCATGACTACTCACAGCGTTGGAATCATCATGAACGGCGTCACCGGGCGCATGGGGCTGAACCAGCACCTGCGGCGCAGCGTGCACGCCATTATGCGGCAAGGCGGCGTGAAACTGAGCGACAGCGAAACCATTCTGCCGCGCGTCCTGCTGGTGGGGCGCAATGCCGCCAAGCTGGAGGCTATTTCCGCCGAGTTCGGCGGGCTGGCCTGGACCACCGATTTGCCCAGCGCCTTGCAGGACCAGGATTACACCATCTACTTCGACGCCCAGACCACCGAGCGGCGGGCCGAGGCGGTGCGCGCCGCCATCGCGGCCGGCAAGCACGTCTATTGCGAAAAGCCGGTGGCGGAAAACCTCCAGACCGCCATCGAGCTGTACCGCCGCGCGGCGGACGCGGGGGTAAAGCACGGGGTGGTGCAGGACAAGCTGTGGCTGCCGGGATTGATGAAGCTGCAGAACCTGAAGCGGCAGGGCTTTTTCGGACGCATTATTTCGGTGCGCGGCGAATTCGGCTATTGGGTGTTCGAGGGCGATTCGGTTCCCGGGCAGAGGCCATCCTGGAACTATCGCAAAGAGGACGGCGGCGGCATTATTCTGGACATGCTGTGCCACTGGCGCTATGTGATCGATAACCTGTTCGCCCCGGTGAAGGCGGTGTCCTGCCTGGGCGCCACCCACATCCCCGAGCGTTGGGACGAACAGGGCCGGGCCTACGCCTGCACGGCCGACGATTCGGCGTATGCCACGTTCGAGCTGGAGGGCGGCACGGTGGCGCATTTCAATTCCTCCTGGTGCGTGCGCGTGCGCCGCGACGACCTGTTGACCCTGCAGGTGGACGGCACCCATGGCACGGCGGTTGCCGGGTTGCGCCATTGCTGGATTCAGCCCTACGGCGCCACGCCGCGGCCGGTATGGAACCCGGATATCGAAAGCCCGCTGAATTATCTGGACGGCTGGCAGAAGGTTCCCGAGCAGGAGGCGTACGACAACGCTTTCAAGCGGCAGTGGGAGCTGTTCCTGCGCCACGTGGTGAAGGACGAGCCCTTCCGCTGGGGATTGCTGGAAGGCGCCAAGGGCGTTCAATTGGCGGAAAAGGGGATGGAGAGCTGGCACAAGCGCTGCTGGGTGGATGTGCCGGCGTTGTAGAGGACAAAAGGTCCCGCCGGTTAGGGGTAGGGCGTGGTCAGAACACGAAAAACCGCTTGGCTCCTGGTTCCATTGCTGGCCCCATCCGTTCTCTCGCAGGATCGGCCCGTCTTCACCGCCGAGGCCAACCTGCAATCCATCGCGGTGGAAGTCACCGACCGCCAGGGGCGCGACATGCGCGGCCTCACCGCCGCCGATTTCACGCTGCTCGAAGACGGCCATCCGCAGAAGATCTCCTTCTTCGGCGCCGAAGATCAGCCCGTGAGCCTGGCCGTCCTGGTGGATTCCAGCTCCAGCATGCGATCGGGCCATAAGCTGGATGGAGTTCGCGAGATTCTCCCGCCGCTGTTGCGCGGCAATCTGCCGGAGGATGAAATCTACTTCGCGCAGTTTACCGATCGCGTCTTCCCCGTGCAGCCGCTCACCGGCGAGGAACGCCTGCATCCGCCGTTCCGCCAGGTGGACAGCCGCGCCGGAACCGCTTTCTACGATGCCCTGGCGACCGCGCTGTGTACCTTGCGCGGGGCGCGCAACCTGCGCCAGGCGGTGGTGGTCATCACCGACGGCGCCGACCAGCACAGCCGCCTTTCGCTGGATCAGTTGATCCAGACCGCGCGCAGCTTGCGGCCGCAGATCTTCACCATCGGGTTCTTCGACGCGCGCGAGGCCGATATCTTCTACAACTCCGGCAAAGTGGTCACGCTGGTCAATTCCCACGAGATCGATAATCCCGTGAAAGCCTTCGAAAGAATCTCCAAGGAGACCGGCGCGGAAGCGTTTTTCCCTTCCAGCCAGCGCGATCTGGAGAAGGCGCTGACGCGCATTCTGGGGATTCTGCGCGCGCAATACACGCTGGCCTATCACACCGAACGCCCCAACGCCTTCCGCCGCATCGAGGTGAAGGTGAACCATTCCGGGACCAGGGTTGCGGCGCGGCGCGCGGTGGGTGCGGAATTGGGCGATGGCGAAATGGCTCACTTTTTCACCACGCGCTGCGAAGTTTCGGCCAAAGACCATCCTTATCCGTGGGAACCGCACGTTACCCGGACTCCCGACGGGCTCACCGTTTACCAGGACGATTTTTCCGACCCGCGCAGCGGCTGGCCCAATCGTCCCGGGCTGGGCTATGCCGGCGGCGCGTACCAGGTTTCGGTTGCGCCGGCGATCGGAAGTAGCGGCGCCCGCGAGCCTGGAGGGATTGCCGCTTATGGCCCCTGGTTTACCAATTTCCGCGCTTCGGTGAACCTCCAACCGGGGCCGGGAGACGGCGCCGGAGGGTTGATATTCCGTCTCAACGAGCGCGGCTATTACCTGCTGCTGCTGAAACATGCGAACTACAAGCTGGTAAAGAAATTCTGGGGCGGCGTGGCCGATGAGCCGCTCGTGAATTGGGCCGGCTTACACAGAATTTCGGCGGACCCGCGCATGACGGCGGAAGTGGAGTGCAACGGCAACCGCATCACCGTGCGCGTCGACGGAATCCAGGCCATCAGCCTCACCGACGATTCGTTTGGCGATGGCCAAATCGGCATGGCTTTCTTCGGACGCGGACACGCGCTTTTCCGCGATCTGCTGGTGGAAGAGCTGCGGTAAAAGCCTTATGAAAAACCGCTCCGTGCCAACCGATACCGTATTGCCGCACATCACCTATCGGGATGTCGCCGCGGCGTTGCTCTGGCTCGCCAAGACATTCGGGTTCGTGGAACATTACCGATACGGCGAGGCCGGCGGAAGTGTGGCCGGCGCGCAGATGCATCTGGGCGACGCCTGGATCATGCTGCAGAGCGCGCGCCCCGGGCGCTCGAGTCCGGCGCAGTCGGGGTGCCTGACGCAGAGCCTCACCGTATTTGTCGACGATGTGGATGCGCATTACGAAAGAGCCCAGGCGGCCGGCGCGAAGATTGTGGAGGATCCGCACGAGACGGTTTACGGGGAATGGCAATATGGCGCGGAGGATCTGGAAGGCCATCGATGGTTGTTTTCGCGGCACGCGCGCGACGTGAGCCCGGAGGAATGGGGCGCCAAGATAGCGGGCTAGTTCCGGTTCTTGTCAGTTACGTTACAGGCGGTTGATCAGGCTGGCGACATAGCCGGCGCCGAATCCGTTGTCGATGTTCACCACCGTAACATTGCTGGCGCAGCTATTGAGCATTCCGAGGAGCGCGGCGAGTCCGTTGAAACTGGCGCCGTAGCCCACGCTGGTGGGAACGGCAATCACGGGGCACGAGACCAGGCCGCCCACGGCGCTGGGCAGCGCGCCTTCCATTCCCGCGCAGACTACAATGACGCGGGCGCGCATCAGGCGCTCCCGATTGTGCATCAGGCGATGAATACCGGCAACACCGATATCGTGAACGGTATCAACTTCGTTGCCCATGGTTTCGGCGGTAACCTGAGCCTCTTCAGCTACAAAGATGTCGCTGGTGCCGGCGCACACCACGGCGATTGTGCCTTTGCCATGGATGGTCCGGTCGCGCCAGAAACGGAGGGTCCCCGAGAGCGGGAAATATTCGCCGCCGGGACACTGGCGTTCCACCTCGGCGGCGCACTCCCGGTCGGCGCGCGTGATCAGAACGTTATTGGAGTTTTCCAGCAAGCGGCCCGCGATGGCGGCCACCTGCTGCGGAGTTTTGCCCTTGGCGAGAATCACTTCCGGCATGCCGTGGCGAAGTTCGCGATGGTGATCGACTTTGGCGAACCCTAGGTCCTCGAAGGGCATGTGACGCATGCGGGTGAGAGCCGAATCAATGTCCAGCGCACCCTCTCGCACCTGTTCGAAAAGCGCGCGCAGTTGATTCTGGTCCATAAGGCCAGAATACCAGACAGTTTTCAGGGAAGTAATGTGTGACCAATTGATGAAAAATCGTACATTGTGTGCGCGGGGTGTTAGAAATCGGCCCAAAGTACTAACGGCATTAATATGTTTTTTGTAGCTTTCGGGCTATTGTAGGACAAAGCGCAAATTGGTGATCATACCTTAGCATGAGTATCGGGACGCAGGACCTGAGTGTAGATTTCGCGACACCGGATCGCAGGAGAAACACCCGTTTTCCACTGCGCGAAGAAGTGAAATATCGGGTTCGCCACTCGAAGACACTGGTGACTAGCGGGACCGGGAAGACGCTGAACATCGGAAGCGGTGGGATACTTTTCAGCTCGGATCAGAAGCTGGCCTTGGGAAAGACATTGGAGATTTCGGTTAACTGGCCGGCCCGGCTGGACGGCACCTGCCCGCTGCAATTTGTCGCGACCGGCAAAGTAATTCGCAGCGACCACGGCAAGACGGCGGTACGGATCGAGCGGTACGAGTTCAAGACGCGCGGCAGCGGCTCGACCGCGTAACGCATGCGCCGCGGCAAACGCGGCAGCCGGACCAGGCGCGGGACGGCTACTCGTCGCGATGCACCGTGCTCATGGAGAAGGCCGGCATGCAGACGGCGATGTATTCGGCGCCTTCGGCCGCGGGCGTACTGTAGCGGACCCATTCCCCGCGATGCGCAACCACGGCTTGTCCGGCATGCACATCCATGGCGCCGCCGGCGTGTTCGACGCGCAGGCTGCCCCGCAGCACGATCGTGTATTCATCGAATTCCGGCGTCTGCCCGGGCTCCTGCCAGCCGCCGGGACTGCGCATGTGCGCCACGCTGAGATCCTGATTCCCCGAATTCACTCTGCCGACATACTCGTCGATTAATTTCGGTTTGTTGCCGGCCGCCTCGACGCGCGTTGCATCGGCAATCAGTGTGGGCAAGTCCGTTCCCCCTCTCAGAGGCCATGGTAGCAGGCGCGGGAACAATTTTCGGACTTGCCGGGAAGTCCGGGGGATCGGTATACTGACATTTTCGCTGAGACGTTTTATGACGGCGAGAGACGATTTCGACCCCTTAGCCCCGCAACGGGAAGCGGCATTCTTTTACGGCCTGTTCCTCCGCGGACACGACATTGACACCCTCCGTCAGGATATCGACGTGCCGCGCTCCATGGTGGACAAGTGGATGAAAGCCCACGATTTCGAGGCTTCCTTCCGCGACAATCTGCAGCGCGTGTACGCCTACCGCAAGCAGGTGCTGGCGATTTTCGACGGGCTGGTTTCCAACGAGCAAATGCGCCCGCGCGTGCAGTAAGCTCCGTGGGGCGGGATGATCCCGCACGGCGCTTGTTTACCGGCGTTTCCAACTTGCCTTACTGTTCCCGCAGCACCATGGCCGGATCCAAGCGCGTGGCGCGGCGGGCGGGAAGAATGCACGCGCCCAGGCCCACCAGCGATAGAGTCAGAATCACCGCCAAGATCACCAGCGGGTCTAACGGCTTGACACCGTATAGTTGGCCAGCCACCACCGAGCGGAGGGTCGCCGAACCCGCCACCCCGATGACCAGGCCGGCGCCCAGCAGCCACAGGGCTTCCCGAACCACCAGTTTCACGATCCCGCCGGCGGTGCATCCCAGGGCGGCCCGGATGCCAATCTCGCGCTGGCGCTGCGTCACCAGATAGGCCAGCACGCCGTAAATGCCCACGGCGGATAGGAATAGAGCCAGGCCGCCAAACGACATGGCCAGGGTGAGGGAGGCGCGCCGCGAGGCCAGCGCCAGATCGCCGCGTTCTTCCATGGTATGGATATCGAACAATGCCAGGCTGGGCGCCATGGCTGCGAAGCGCGCGCGCGCGGCACGCATGACGGGGCCGCTATCGCCGGAGGTCTTGATGGCGAACCAGAAGCCTCTCTGAATGTTTTGCGCGTAAGGCAGGTAATAAGCTCCCACGGGGCTGCCGCTGCCTTCCACGCTGGCGGTATGAACCGGGCGGACCACCCCTACCACGGTCATCCAGTGGGTGTGCTCGTCGGTCTTCAAAAGGTCATGAATGTCCTGCGGCATGAACATGCGCCGTCCGATGGGGTTGCGGCCGGGCCAGAAGTGCTGGGCGAGGCGCTGGTCGACAATGATGGCGCCCGGGGCGGAGTCGCGGTCGCGCTCGTCGAAGGCCCGCCCGGCCAGCATGGGGATGCGCATGGCTTGGAAGTAGCGGGGAGTGACGGTGATCTGCTCGGGGGAAATCAGCGACTCGCCCGGCTTCATGACGTATCCTTCGGCCAAGATCACGCTGTCCTGGTGGTCGCCGCCCCAAGGGATGATGTTAGTGGCGCCGGCGGACGTAACGCCGGGGATGGAGCGAATGGCCGCCAGCGCACGGTCCATGAGCGCGCCGGCCTCGGCGCGTTTGGGATAGAGCGACTCGGGCACGTTGGTGGAAGCGGTGACCACGCCGCGGACGTCGAAACCGGGATCCACGCGGAGCAACTGGCGGAAGCTGGCCAGGAATACTCCCGCGCCCGCCAGCAGCACGAAAGCTAAAGCCACCTGCGCGACCACCAGGACCTGGCGCACACGGCGGGCGCGGCGGCCGCCGGTGCCCGAGCGGCTCTCTTCGCGCAGCACCTCGTTGATGCGCGCGCGGATCACCTGCAGCGCCGGCACGGTCCCGATCGCGATGCCCACCAGCGCGGCCGTGGCGAGCATGGCCAGCACCACCACGCCATCCACTCGAACCTCGCCTGCGCGCGGCAGCCTTTGCATCCCGCCGCGCGCCAGCGCGTTCAATAGCGCCGCGCCCAGCGCAGCCCCCGCGATGCCTCCGGCCAGCGCGACCACGATGCTTTCCGTGACCAGTTGGAGCATCAAGCGGCCGGTTCCGGCGCCCAGCGCGAGGCGGGTGGCGAACTCCTTGCGCCGCAGCGAGGTTCGCGCCAGCACCAGGTTGGCGACATTGACCGTCCCGATCAGCAGCACGAATGCCGCCGCTCCCCATAGCAGGTACAGCGCACCGCGGACTTCTTTCACCAGCATGTCCTCCAGGGGCACGACCACGGTATGGAAACCGGCATTGACGAGCACTTCCCGGAGGCTGGGAAAGCGGTCCAGGTTGGCGCGGTTGAGCGCGTCCACCTGGGCCTGCGCCTGTTGCGGCGTGGCGCCAGGCTTGAGGCGGCCGATGTTTTGCCAGTTATTGGAGTGGCGCACTTCGCGGTCCTGGGCAGTGAAGCCCGTGGGAAGCCAGAGGCTGACGTCGGGATCGATGAAGTTGAAGCCGGCGGGCATCACTCCCACCACCGTGAAGGGCTGGCCGCTGATCCGGATATCGCGGCCCAGGGCGGCCTCCGGGCTGCCGAAAAGACGCCGGCTGAGACCGTCGCTGAGGATGGTTTTGTGGTTCGCGCCGGGCTGGCCCTCGGCTTCCGAAAAGGCGCGCCCGTAAGCTGGCGGAACGCGCAGCAAACGGAACAGGGAAGGGGTGGCGACCATGCCGGGGAGGCGTTGCGGCGTGCCTTGGATTTCGATGGTTTGGCCGCTGGTGCGGAACAGGGCCTGATCGGAAAAAGCGGGTACGTCCCTCAGCCGGTCGAAATAATCGCCCGTGGCGCTGTTGTAGCCGAAATCGGCGCCGGCTTTGGGGTACCGATTCGCCATGAGCAGGACGGAGCCGGCGTCCGGCACGGGAAGCGGCCGCAGCAGTACCGCGTTCACCACGGCGAAAGTAGCGGTGTTGGCTGCGATGCAGATGGCGATCGTGAGAACCACCGTGATGGTGAATCCTTTATCGCCGAGCAGGGAACGGACAGCGTATCTCAGGTTGCGCCAGGCGGAGCCCATGATAGTTCATACGATGGGCAGGGGCGCAATTGTTGCAAAAAGTTATGCGGCCCGCAGCCGCTCCATTACGCTCTCGGGCACGCCCAGGTTGCCGTTGCACCCGGTCCCCAGCATCACCCCGGGCTTCACCTCGCCGTGGAAATCCGAGCCGCCCGTCACCAGCAGCCTGTAGCGCTCCGCCAGGCCCAGGTACAGCTCCGTCTCCGCCGGGCCGTGATCGCTGTGATAGGCTTCGATGGCGTTCAACCCCGCTCCGCGCAGCTCCGGCATCAGCGCCGCCACGTCTCCTCTGACGCGCACCGGATGCGCCAGCGACGCAATCCCGCCCGCGTTGCGGATGCGCTCCACGCCTTCGGCGAAGCGCGGCTCGGTGCGCTCCACGTACCCTTTCGCCGATTCGTCCAGGTACTCGTCGAACGCCTGGCGGAAATTGCTCACGTAACCCTTTTCCAGCATGACCTGGGCGAAGTGCGGCCGTCCCGTCATCCCGTGCCCGCGCGCTTCGGCTTCTTCCAGCGTAATGTCGAACCCCAGCTCGCGCAGCCGCGCTGCCAATCGCCTGTTGCGGTCGCGCCGCGAGGCCTGCATCTCCCGCACCCACTCGCGAAACTCCCCGAGGCCGTGGTTCGGCCCCAAAAAGTATCCCAACAAATGCACGGAATGGCCGTACAGCTTGGTGGAGAGCTCGATGCCGCAAATCAGTTCGATGCCCGCCGCGCGCGCCGGCTCCCACGCCCGGTCGAAGCCCGCGAAGGTATCGTGGTCCGTGATTCCCAAAACGTCCACGCCGGCGCGCGCCGCTTCTTCGATCAACTGTGCGGGCGAAGAAGTGCCGTCGGATTCGTTAGTGTGCGAGTGCAGATCGATCAAAGCCAACCAGACCTAAACGTTCCAGTGTAGCCCAGATCTTCTCCACGCTTTGCTGGGGTGTTTCCTGCGCGGAATGCACCGTCACTTCCGGCGACGTGGGCGGTTCGTAGGGGTCGGAGATGCCCGTGAAGTGGGCAATTTCGCCCGCCAGCGCTTTTTTGTAGAGCCCCTTCGCGTCGCGTTCCGTCAACACTTCGATCGGGCATTCGACGTAGACTTCCACGAAATTCGCAATCCGCGACCGCACCTCGTCGCGCACCGCGCGATAGGGCGAAATCGCGGCCGCGATGGCAATCACTCCATTGCGCGAGAGCAGTTCGCAGACGAATCCGATGCGCCGGATGTTCTCGTCGCGGTCCGGCTTGCTGAATCCCAGGCCCTTGGAAAGATGCGTCCGCACGGCGTCGCCGTCCAGCACTTCCACCTTCGCGCCCAGGCTTTTCAGGCGCTCTTCCACCATTCGCGAAATGGTGCTCTTGCCCGAGCCGGAAAGGCCCGTGAACCACAACGTAAATCCTTTATGCACGCCGTACCGCTCCGTCCGCGATATGAATGCCGCACTCCTTGTGCGCTCCCACTTCCCACCACCAGCGCCCCGCGCGCTCGCTTTCGCCCGCGCAAATCGCCCGCGTGCAGGGTTCGCAGCCGATGCTGGCGTAGCCGCGCGCATATAGCGGATGCACGGGAACCGCGTTTTGATGCGTGTAGCGCTCCACGTCCGCCGCCGTCCACGCCGCCAGCGGATTGAGCTTCAAACGGCCGTCCACCAGTTCCCCCACCGGGACCGCGGCCCGCTCCGGCGATTGTTCGCGCCGCAAACCTGCCGCCCATGCCTGGAATTCGCGCAGCTTGCGCTCCAGCGGGCGCACCTTGCGAACCTCGCAGCACAACCGCCGGCTTTCCACGCTCTCATAGAATAGATCGATTCCCTGCCGCGCCACCATGGCCTGAACTTCGTTTGCCTCCGGCCGCACCACCTCCACCCCAATCCCGTAGCGCTCGCGTACGGTCTCGATCATGTCGAGGGTTTCCTCCGGCAGGCGGCCCGTGTCCAAGGTTAACACGCGCACCGGGGCTTTCAGGCGCGCCGCCATATCGATCAGCGCCATGCCTTCTTTTTGAAAAGACGTGGCGATTGCAAACGCCGCGCCAAACTCACGCTGCGCCCATTCCAGGATGCGGGGAGCCGGCAGATTTTCCAGATGGGAGTAATCTAGCAATCTCTATCGAGATTAGTATATACGCGGGGAAAGTGTCAAGCGGCAGATCCGCCGACGGGGGCGGACCTGCCAGGATCGACCCTTGGTGGAGAGCGGTCTAGCGGAGCCGGTAGCTGAACTCGGCGCGCTCTTCGCGCAGCCGTTCGAGATCCAGTTCCTCGGCCGTGGAAAGGTCCAGCACGACCACGCGCTGCCCTTCCCGCAATTCCTGCAAGCGCACTGCACTGCCGTTGGGGAAGCGCACCGCGTCGCGATAGCTGTTGACGGCCGCGGAGATCTGCGTGAAGGTCACTTCTTCCACCGGCCCCACGGAGAATTCGTGTTGCAGGCGGACCGGAATGTCCTGCAGTTGCAGGCGCGCACCCGGTGGAATGCAGACGGCCGCAACCGGTTCGGTTTTGGGTGGATTGAAAAACTGCTTCACCGCGCACCAGAAGTTCTTGCGAACCGGTGCGGGCGGATCCGCCGCGCATTTCAGGTCGCCGGGAGATGCCAGCCCCAGAGACCCGGTTGGGAACCGGTGAGCCACCAGTTCTTCGCCTTCCCGTGCAAGCCGGTTGGGTACGGCCATCAAGGAATAATCACACATTGTCGATCCTCCTTTTTACCTGGCGGTTCTCGCCTGTTCGTGGCTGTACGATTCCGCCAAACTCGTCAACTTCTTGTCGAGTGTTGCAGGTGCTCCTCGGAGGCGTTGCGCAATTTACGCCCCTCCCTGATTTGAGTTTCGGTTTGATCCCCCGGACTTGGCAAGACGTCATTTACCCCTGAAGTTCAATATCGAACCTTCCCTTCGTATGAATGGAGACAGAGGTAACAAGTGCTTCGAGGGTGGCGCAGAGGGCGCCCCGGTCCGCCGTACCGAGGGAGGTTAACTTTGGACTTTCCCTACCAGAATAATCGCCAGCGGCAGCTCGCCTACCTTCACGTTCAGCACCTGGTCGGCATCGCCTTCTTTGGTCAATGCGGGGAACGCGCTGCCGGCGGGGGTTTCGAGGGATAGCACCGCCGGATGCGGCGTGTTGGATGCCTTGGTGCTCATGGCCACCAGGGCGTCGAAAGCGGGCGTCGCATTGGGATCGGGATCGTTGGCGATGGGAGTCATCAGGGCGAAGTCGCGCTGCGGCGCCACGCCCTGGTGCGCGCCGTCCACCGGATAGTCGCTATAGCGCAGCGTGTACAGCCCGGGCTTAATGGACTGCCCGCGGCGGTCGTAGCCTTCTTCCGGAAAGGACAAGACACCCAGCAAGGTTCCCTGCGAAATCGAAAATACGATGCTGTCGTCGGCCGATTTCGGTCCCGTGGGAATGGACTTGCGAAACCAGACCTCGCACCATGCTCCCTTGGGACCGTTGATGCGGTAGCCTTGCGGCTGAATCAGCGCGGCGTAGGCTGCCGGCAAACCGGCCGGCGCCGCGGCGATGGGTTCCAGTTTATAGTCCTGCGCAAAAACACAAAACGCCGCCCCTAGGGCGGCACACACGAGAAAAACCAGACGCTTCATCATGGCGATTCGTAGCAGGACTTTTGGAGCGGGAGACGGGATTCGAACCCGCGACATCGACCTTGGCAAGGTCGCACTCTACCAGCTGAGTTACTCCCGCCCGATTGGAAAACCCCATTTTCCTTCAGAAACATTCCCTATGTCAAACGTTGCCGTAATCTCATTGAATTAAAACGATTTATAAATTTGAGGCAAACGCTTCCCGGTGTGCTATGCTACTGTCTCGGTTGACTAAATACGCTCTAGGCGATCTGGTGTGACCGCATAGGCCTCGCCGGTATCTCTTCTGAATCGAAGGCACCGAGCTGACCCCACGCCGCTGTGGAAAACGTTGTGGAAATCGTGTGCCAGGGGTGTGTGAATGCGATGAACTTCTGGGATCAAATCCGAAATTACCTGCGCCAGAAAGTGAGCGCGGAAAGCTACAGCAACTGGCTGCAAGGCACAGGCTTCGCCGGCATGGATGGCGATACGATGTTCGTCTCCGTGCCCGACCGGGAAACCCAGGCGTGGCTGGAAACCGAGTTTTCCGTCCTGGTGCGCAATGCCATTGACGACCTGGGGCTTCCGGTGCGCCGCGTTAGCTACGAACCGCAGCCGCCCAGAGGCGCTCAGAATACGGCTTTGGCGGCGGTGGAAAGTAGCGCCGCCAGTCACGAAATCGAAGCGCCGGCCAGCGCACTCAATCCCAAATTCACTTTCGATTCCTTCGTGGTGGGCGCCTGCAACCAGTTTGCGCACGCCGCCGCGCGCAGCGTCGCGACCAATCCCTCGCGTAGCTATAACCCGCTCTTCCTATATGGCGGCGTGGGGATGGGGAAAACCCATCTGATGCATGCCATCGGCCGCGAACTTACCGAGAAGTACGGCACCATGCGGGTGATCTACACCTCCAGCGAGCGTTTCATGAACGAGATGATCGCTTGTATCCGCACCGAACGCATGCCGCAGTTCCATCAGCGGTACCGCGAGTTGGACGTGCTCCTCATCGACGACATCCAGTTGCTGGGCAACAAGGAGCGCACCCAGGAAGAATTCTTCCATACCTTCAACGAACTGCATGACCACCAGAAACAAATCGTGATCTCCAGCGATTCTCCTCCCAAGGAAATTCCCGGACTCCTCGAACGCCTCCGTTCGCGTTTCGAGTGGGGACTGCTGGCCGATATCCAACCGCCCGACCTGGAAACCAAGATGGCCATTCTAGACAAAAAATCCGAAGCCGAAGGCATCACTCTGCCGGACGACGTTCGCAGCTTCATGGCCTCCAAAACCAAATCCAACGTGCGGGAACTGGAAGGCGCGCTGGTGAAACTGATGGCCTATTCCTCGCTTACCGGCGCCCCGATTAACCTTCACATGGCCCAGCAGGTCCTGAAGCACCTGGTGCATGTGCAGGACCGCCGCGTGACCATAGACGCCATCCAGAAAGGCGTCGCCGAGCGCTTCAACATCAAGCAATCCCAGCTCAAGGAAAAGAGCAACACCAAGAAAATTGTCTATCCCCGCCAGGTAGCCATGTACCTGGTCAAGGAGTTGACCGATGCCTCCCTTCCGGAGATTGGCCGGGCCTTCGGCGGGAAGCATCACACCACCGTCATTCACTCCATAAACAAAATTGAGCAATCGCGTCTCGTTGATCCGGATTTAAACAGGCTACTGCACAGCCTAATGGATTCATTACAATGAGTTTAATGACGATTTCCACATTGGCCCTCCGTGTGGGCTTCGGAAAAATGTGTGAAACTGCCCGCGCTCCCGGATTTGCATATTTTCCCAGCCTGAAATACTCCCCCATACGCAACTTCCCAGTGGCACAAAGTAGTTGAATTTAGTATAATTTAGGTAGTCTTCAACAAATTGCACAGGCCCGATGAAAGCGGTTCTTATAGTGCTCATCTATACAGCCTGAACAGAATAGGAGCTGTGGCCCGATGGAATTCACCGTCAGCAAAGCCGATCTGGTTAAAGAACTGAGTCTGTCGCAAGGCGTGGTGGAGAAGAAGACCACGATTCCGATTCTTTCCAACGTGCTGATTGAGGCGTCGGGAGATCGTGTCACCCTTACCGCGACCGACCTCGAACTGGGCATCCGCTGCTCTTGCCCGGCGCGCGTGAAGAAAGAAGGCGCTGGAACCGTTCCGGCACGCAAATTACTCGACTTCGTGCGGCTGCTGCCCGAAGGCGATGTGAACATGAAGTTTCTCGAGAACCATTGGGCCAGCATCACCTGCGGCCGATCGCGCACGCGCATTGCCGGTATGTCGCGCGATAGCTTTCCCGAGTTGCCGCTGATGCCCGAAGCGCTGGCTGAAATTCCCGTCAAGACGCTGGCTTCCATGATCGCCCGCACGGTGTTTGCCATCTCGATGGAAGAATCGCGCTTTACCTTGAACGGTGCCCTGCTGGTGATGAGGCCGGAAGGTCTTACCATGGTCGCGACCGATGGCCACCGCCTGGCATTCGTGCAGGCAACGCCCGAAGAGAGCGGGCAGGTGGACCAGCAGTTCCGCGCGCTGGTTCCCAAGAAAGCCATGGCCGAGTTGGTGAAGCTGGCTGACGATGCTGGTGAAGGCGCCAAGGCCATTTTTTCGGGCGACGACAACCATTTGTTTTTTCAGGTGGGCCATCGCCTGCTGATTACGCGCAAATTGACCGGCAATTTCCCCGACTACGAGCGCGTGCTGCCCAAGGACCATTCGCTCACGGCCACGCTGCAGAAGGACGAAATCCGCTCCGCCATCGAACGCGTGGCGCAATTTGCCGATGAGCGCTCACGCGCCATCCGGGTGCAGTTCGTCAACGGTGAAGTGCGGGTCTTCGCTTCCTCGGTGGAAATGGGCGAGAGCGAAGAGAGCGTGCTCAGCCAATATAACGGGCCTGACCTGGAAATCGGTTTCAACGCGCAGTACCTGCTGGATTTTCTGCGAGTCATTCCGCAAGACCATGTCTCGTTCGAGTTGAAGGACCAGAAAAGCGCCGGAGAAATGCGGCCGGCCGGCGACAAGATTACGGATCAGTACCGGTATGTCGTCATGCCGATGAGAATTTGACCGGAAGTAACAACCCAGTAAGTAAGGAATTATGGCAAACAGCGATATGCAACCAGGAACTGGTGACGTGTACGATTCCACTAGTATCAAAGTCCTGGAAGGCCTCGAAGCGGTGCGCCTGCGGCCCGCCATGTACATCGGTTCAACGGGTGAAATGGGACTGCACCATCTGGTGTATGAAGTGGTCGACAATTCCGTGGATGAAGCCCTGGCCGGGTATGCCAATGAAGTAACAGTTACGATTCACGACGATAATTCCGTCACGGTAGTGGACAACGGCCGCGGCATTCCCGTGGACATGCATGAAGAAGAAGGTGTCTCGGCGGCCCAGGTGGTGATGACCAAACTGCATGCCGGCGGAAAGTTCGATTCCAAAAGCTACAAAGTTTCCGGCGGCCTGCACGGTGTGGGCGTAAGCTGCGTCAACGCGCTCTCGGAAAGGCTGGAGCTGGAAATCTGGCGCGACGGCTACACCTGGATGCAGGAATATGCCTACGGCGCGCCCAAGGCGCCGCTCGCCAAAATGGGCAAAGCCGGACGCAAGACCGGCACGCGCGTCACCTTCAAGCCGGACGTTACTATCATGCAGGTCACCACGTTCAATTACGACATCCTGGCGCAGCGGTTGCGCGAGTTGGCGTTCTTGAACAAGGGCCTCAAAATTACCCTCACCGACGAGCGCGTGGAGCCGGAAAAAGTCAACGAGTTCATGTACTCCGGCGGCATCGCCGAATTCATCAAGCACCTCAACCGCGGCAAACAGGTGCTGCACGAAAAGCCCATCCATTTCGAAGCCGAGCGCGAGATGCCCAACGGCACGACCATCACCATGGAAGTGGCGATGCAGTACAACGACGCGTATTCGGTGAACGAATTCAGCTTCGCCAACAACATCAACACGGTGGATGGCGGCACGCACCTGACCGGCTTTCGCACCGCGCTGACCCGCACCATCAACGCCTTCGGGCAGGCGCAGGGGATGTTCAAGGAAAAGGAAAGCCTCACCGGCGACGACGTGCGGGAAGGCCTCACCGCGGTGGTGAGCGTGAAGGTTCCGCAGCCCCAGTTCGAAGGCCAGACCAAGGGCAAGCTGAACAGCGATATTGCCGGGCCGATGACCCAGTTCGTCAACGAAAAGCTGAGCGAGTATTTCGATAAGAACGCCACCGTGGGCCGCAAGATCGTCGGCAAGGCCATTGAAGCCAGCCGTGCGCGCGAGGCGGCCCGCAAGGCGCGCGATCTCACGCGCCGCAAGGGAGCCCTGGAATCCGGCGGCATGCCCCATAAACTGGCGGATTGCCAGGAGCGCGATCCCCAGCGCTGCGAGTTGTTCCTGGTGGAGGGCGAATCGGCCGGCGGAACCGCCAAGCAGGGCCGCGACCGCAGGTTCCAGGCCATCCTCCCGCTCAAGGGAAAAATCCTCAACGTGGAAAAGGCGCGCTACGACAAAATGCTGGGGCACGAAGAAATCCGCGCCATGATCACGGCGCTCGGCACGGGCATCGGCAAGGACGATTTCGACGCTTCCAAGGTGCGCTACGGCAAGATCATCATCATGACCGACGCCGACGTGGATGGCTCGCATATCCGCACCCTGCTGCTCACGTTCTTCTTCCGCCACATGAAAGAGCTGATCGACCGCGAGCATATCTACATCGCGCAGCCGCCGCTCTACCGCATCAAGAAGGGCAAAAGCGAAAAGTACATCAAGGACGAAAAGGAATTCACCAAGGAGATCATGCGGCGCGCCACCGAGAATCTGACGGTGGAAGTGCATTCCACCAATAACGGGTCCGGCCCCAAATCCGTGCTGGAAGGCCCCGATTTGCGCGCGTTCCTGCTCAGCCTGGACGAATACCAGCAGATGTTCCACAAAGTGGAGCGGCGCCTGCGCGATGCGCGCGTGGTGGAGACGCTGGCCAACATCGAGCTGCGCGTTGACCACAAAGCCGAGTTTCAGGAAGAGCTCAACCTCAAGCCGGTGTTCGAAGCGCTGACGAACCTGGGATTGAAGCCCGAGCTGCGCAAAGACGAAGAGCATTCCTCTTTCGCCGTGGTATTCCACGATTCCACCAATGCCGAGCGCAGCATTGGAGTGGCGCTGGCGGCGCAGCCCGAGTATCGCCGCTTCCGCGTGCTGGCCCGCCAGATTGCGCGCTTCAACGAGCCGCCCTTCGTGGTGGTGAAAGGCGACCGGCGCGAAGCCCAGCCCAACTGGGCCGAGTTGCTCGAGCACATCAAGAACGAAGGCAAGAAAGACGCTTCCGTGCAGCGCTATAAGGGGCTCGGGGAAATGAACTCCGAGCAACTCGCCGAGACCACCATGAACCCCGAGAAGCGCACGCTGCTGAAAGTACGGCTCGAAGACGCCGTGCAGAGCGAAGAGATTTTTTCCACGCTGATGGGCGAAGACGTGGAGAGCCGGCGCAAGTTCATCGAGGAGAACGCGCTGGACGTCAAGAATCTGGACGTGTAGAGTGCGGCACGCTTCGCTTGCCAACCGCCCGATGGGCGGCTCTCAAGCTGGAACGGCCCGCCGCACATCTTCGAGCAGGATTTCCATGTCGCGCCTGGTGGTGCGGTAATTCAGCACGCAGCCGCGCAGCGCGAATTTCCCATGCACCCGGGCATTGGAAAGGTAGCTGCCGCCGGCGCGCTGCAGATCGAGCAGGATGCGTTCGTTGAGGGCATCCAGGTCGCCCTGGTAGCCCGGCGGCGCGTAGCGGAAGCAGAAAATCGAAAGGCCCGCTGGCGCGAGCATTTCGAAATCCGCCGATTCTTGCACCAGCCGTTCGAAATACCGCGCGCAGGCCATGTTGTTTTCGATGGCTTCGGCCAGCCGCGCGGCGCCGATATACTTGATCGACAGCCATAGATCCAGCGCGCGGAAGGGGCGCGAAAGTTCGGGACCGTAATCCCAGAATGCGAAGGCCTCGTCGCGTTCCAGGCCGATCGTCCGGGTGTATTCGGCCGAGTGGCTGAAGGCGGCGCGCGCCGCGGCGGGATCGCGGTACAACACGCAGCCGCAGCCGATGGGCTGGTAGAGCCATTTGTGGGGATCGAGCGCCACCGAATCGGCTTGCGCGATAGCCGGGAAGAGATGGCGCGTGGAGGGCGCCAGCGCGGCGAACCCGCCATACGCGGCGTCCACGTGCAGCCAGAGGCCGCGCTGGCGTGTGAAAACGGCCAACTCGCCAATCGGGTCGAAGGCGCCGGTCGCGGTGGCGCCGGCGTTGGCCACCACGCAGAAGGGTAAGTGGCCCGCGGCGGCGTCTTCCTCGACCATGCGATCGAGATCGCCGAGATCGATTTCGAGGCGCCGATTGGTCTTCACCTGCCGCACATTGGCTTCGCCGAGGCCCAGCATGCCGGCCGCTTTGGCAATCGAGAAATGTCCCTCTCCGGAGACGTAAACGCGCATGCGCGGCGTGCCGGCGAGGCCGTCGCGCAGCACGTTTCCGGGCGCTTTGGCGGAACGCGCCACGGCCAGGCCGGCGAAGTTGGCCATCGAGCCGCCGCTCACCAGCAGGCCCCCGGCGGACGCCGGATACCCCAGCATCTCCTTCAGCCAATTGACCGTCACGTGCTCCAGTTCGGTCCCCGCGGGCGCCGAGCGCCAGCAGGTGACGTTGACGGCCAGCGCGGCCTCCAACATGGCGCCCAGCGAAGCCACCGGTGTTCCAGGCGAAGAGACGTAGCCGAAGAACCGCGGATGGGCGCTGTGCCGGCTGTAGCGGATGACCACGTCGCGCAGGGTTTCGAGCAGCGAGGCGAATGAGGCGCCGTCGCGCGGCAGGGGTTCGGAGAGCGCCGCGCGCAGCGCTGGCGACGTGGCGGGTTGCAGCACGGGCCGCGAATCGAGGCTTTCGTAATAGCGGGCGGCCTCTTCGAGAACGGCTTCTCCCAAGGCGCGGATCTCGTCGGGAGGCAGGGCGAGCTTGTCCATGGAAGCTCCAGGGTAGCAAGCCGCAAAATCGTATACACGCTTTTGGGCCGCGGAGAGTTTTATTAGTAGAGAGGATGAAGGCGCTGGAAAGTTTGGCCACAACGCTACCGGCTATGGCGCTGAGCGATGCGAAGGCGGGCGGCCTGGCCGCGTTCGAGTTGCTCATGCGGCGGCACGAACGCATGGTGCTGGTCACGGCGCTGCGCCTCCTGGGCGACCTGGACGATGCCAAGGACGTTTCGCAGGAAGTGTTTCTGAAGCTCTATCGCCACCTGGGCAAGCTGGAAACCGGCAACCTGGCGGGCTGGCTGTACCGCGTCACGGTGAACCAATGCCGCGATGCCCGGAGGCGGCGGAGGCCGGCGGCGCCAGGGGAGTTGGCCGCGGCCATGCTTTCGTACCGGCCCGATCCGCGGCAGAACGCGGTGCAAGCGGAGCGGCGCAAGGCGCTCGAAATGAGCTTGCGGCTGCTGAGCGAACGCGAACGCGCGGCGCTGGTGCTGCGCGACCTGCAAGGCCTGTCCACGGGAGAAGTGGCGCGGATTCTGGGGAGCAGCGAGGCCACCGTGCGCAGCCAGGTTTGCAAGGCGCGCGTGAAAGTAAAGGGGTTCGTGCAGCGCTATTTCGGGAGGCGCAGATGAATTGCGGGGATTGGGAAGAGCGCATCGCGCTGTATTGCGGAGGCGACCTGGCCGCGGCGGAAGCGCGCGCCGTGGAAGAGCATCTGGCCGATTGCGCCGGCTGCCAGGCGTTCGCCGGCGGCTTGCAAGACAGCCTGGAAACGCTGCGGGAAGCGCATGCGGAGCCCATCGCGGAAGCCCACTTCGCGGCTGTGCGGGCGCGCGTGATGGGCGAACTCGAGTGCCCGCGGCGCCCGTGGCGGCGCTGGGCTTGGGTGGTTGGCGCGGCGGCCGTTGCGGCGGCGGCGACGCTCGCGGTGGCGTTGACCACGCATCGGCCGGCGGAATTGCCGGCGCGGCCGGTTGAGATTGCGGCGCCGGTTAAATCCGCAGCGGCGCCTGAGCTGGTTGCTCTTCGGCAACCGGCGAAGCGGCGGACGCGGCGTCGCGTGGTACGGGCGCGCGCACCGCAACCGGTCGAGCCGCTGGTGGTGAAGTTGGTGACGGACGATCCCAATGTGGTGATTTATTGGATTACCGGAAAATCGGGAGAGTGAAATGAAACGCTTGTTAATCGCATTGTTTTTATTAACGCTGCCGCTGGCGGCGCAAAACGACGTACCCGCGCACCGGGTGCAGAAGCTCTTCGTACTGAAATATGCGGATACGGATAACGTGTATAGCCTGCTGCGCATCTTTCCGGATACGACCATAGTTCCCAGCAAAGATATGCACACGCTGGCGGTGACCACCATGTCGAACGTCATGCCGGCCATTGAGGATGCCATCAACCGGCTGGATGTTCGGGCGGCCGCTCCCAAGGATATCGATCTGACGGTTTACCTGGTGATGGGAGGAGATGGCGAAATGGGCCCGGCCGGCGCTGTGCCGAAGGATCTGGAGCCGGTGGTGGCGCAGTTGAAAAATGCATTCTTCTTCAAGGCGTACCGGCTCATGGACACGCTGACGCTGCGCACGCGAACCGGGCAGAGGGCCGATACGCAAAGCGCCGGCGGGGCGCTGCAGTTCGGATCCACCACCAAGAGCGTGACCACCAGCTTCCACATAAATGCCGCCAACCTGGCTGCCGATGGCAGCACCATCCGGTTGGACGGAATGAGTGCAAATTGCGAAATTCCTGTTGAGATCTCTCCCGGGCAGTTCAACCTGCGCAACCTGAAAATGGATAGCGATCTGGACATTAAAGAAGGCCAGAAAGTGGTGATTGGGCGGATGGGAATCGACCGGGATCAGGCGATTTTTCTGGTGCTCACGGCGCGGGTCGTGCAGTGAAAGCGCCGGGCTGCGCCGGGCTTGGGACAGGCCGGGAGGCCGGTCCTACCGCACCGTTTCGTCGCGCTCCACTTTGCCGTCGCGGATCGAAATCACGCGATGCGCATGCAGCGCGATATCGTGTTCGTGCGTGACCAGCACGATGGTGTTGCCCGCCTCGTGCAGCCGTGCGAACAGACCCATGATTTCGTTGCCGGTGGCCGAATCCAGGTTTCCCGTGGGTTCGTCCGCCAGCAGAATCGAAGGGTTGTTCACCAGCGCCCGGGCCACGGCGACGCGTTGCCTTTGGCCGCCGGAAAGCTCGTTGGGCTTGTGATCCATGCGCTGCTCCAGGTCCACCTGCCGCATGGCGAGCTTGGCCCGTTCGATCCGTTCCTTGGCCGGCATCCCCGCGTAAATCAAGGGCAGCTCGACATTGTGCAGCGATGTGGCGCGCGGCAGCAGGTTGAAGGTCTGGAAAACGAAGCCGATTTCCTTGTTGCGGATGCGCGCCAGCTCGTCATCCGTCATTTCGCTCACCAGGTTGCCGTTGATGTAATACTGGCCTTTCGAGGGCGTGTCCAGGCAGCCGATCAAGTTCATCAGGGTGGACTTGCCGGAACCCGATGGGCCCATGATGGCGACATATTCGCCGCGCTTGATTTCCATATCGACCCCGGAAACCGCGTGGATCTCCTGGTCGCCCATGACGTACGTCTTCCAGATATCGTAAGTGCGGATGACGACGCCATCCCGCTTGAGTTGCGCGCCGCGCTCGATGAGTGCCTTTTCTGCGATGGCTGCCATATGGGAGGTCTCTGCGTTTATGTGGTGGTCTGCGCGACGGGGACTTTGTTATCCACCTTCACCTGGGCATCGTTGCGAATGGTGCGGATCACCTGGTAAGTGCCGGTGACGATCTCGTCGCCTTCCTTGAGCCCGCTCAGCACTTCGATATCGGTGGCGCCGGTGATGCCGGTGTCCACTTTGCGGAATTCCGCTTTGCCGCCGGAAACCACGAAGACGCCTTGCAGTTCTTCCTTGCGCGCCTTTTCGGCCGCGGGGTCGAGCTTGGGCGCGGCTTGCGCGGTTCCGGAGGCGGGCTTGGGTTCGAGATCGCCTCTCTGGCGGACGGTCAGCGCCTGAATGGGAATGGTGAGAGTGCCGGCGCGCGTGGCGGTGGTGATCTTGGCGGTGCAGGAAAGGCCCGGACGAATTTCGTCGGGCGGATTATCCATCGCGATCACGACTTTGAAGTCCTTGGCTTCCTGGCTGGAGATGGCGCTCTGCGAAGCCGCCTGGCCGGTGGACCGTAAAATCGCCGTGTCGCCGATCTCGGTGACGTGCCCCTTGAAGACCTTGTTGGGAATGGCGTCGATGGTGATATCGGCCACCTGATCGAGACGCACGTTCACGATATCGGTCTCGTCCACCTTCACTTCGGCCGTGATGACGGACATATCCGCGATCGTCATGATGGTGCTTCCCTCGGAGTTCTGAATGCCCGGAACCACGGATTCGCCGACACGCACCGGAAGGTTGGTCACCACGCCATCGATGGGCGCGACCGCATTGTGCTTATACAGGACATCCTGTACGCGCACCAGCCCGGCTTGGGCCTGCGCGATGCGCTTTTGCGCGGAAGCGAGCTGCGCGGCGGTCTGCTCGCGCTGGCCGCCGGCCTGCACTAGGCGCGTTTGGGATTCCTGGATGGCGGCCACCTGGGCTTCGTAGGTATACTTTTTGAGCTCGTAATCCTGCTTGGCCAGCAGCTTTTCGTTGTAGAGTTCGGTGCTGCGGTCGAAGTCCGCCTTCATGCGGTCCAGGTCGGCCTTGTCGTGATCCAGCGCGGCCTGCATGGTTTTGACGTTTTCGTCGGCCACCCGGACGCCTGCTTCGGCAGCGGCGGAATCGGCTTCGGCGGAAGCCAGCGTGGCCTTTTGGGCGTTGACATCCGCGGTCGGCTGAATGTCCTCGATCTTGGCGAGCATCTGGCCTTTACGGACGTGATCGCCTTCCTTGACCAGGATCTCGGTGATATCGCCCATGGCATTGGCGCCGATATTGATATAGTTCTTGGGCTTGATTTCGCCCGAAGCGGTCACTTGGGCTACCAGGTCCTGCTTGACCACGCGCCCGGTCTGCACCGTGACGATTCCGCGCTTGCTATAGACCGTGCTCGCATAAACTCCCGCGGCAGCCACGAGAACCGCGGCTAAGGTAATGATAATTTTCCACTTACGCTTCACGACGGCGGATCTCCCGTAATTTCCCTATCACCAGCTTTAGACGCAAATTGAAAGGCCGGAGTTCATCATTTATTTTACACGGCGGACTGTATTTACATTCAGACGGCCAAGGGCGCGGAAAATTAGCTGGCGTTCCGAAGTGGAACCGGCTTCAGCCGGTCGCGGACAGGCCCGCAGGCCGGCCCCGCTTTACGGCATCCAGGAGACGGATTCGGGCGGGGTGTTTTCGCACTGGCTGGTTTCGATCACGCCGCCGGCGAGCTGCGCGCAGGCGTTGCTGGTGGCCGTGCGGAGAGCATCGGCCTGCGTGTCGGCGGAGGCCGTGCGGCAGTCTCGGTTGCCCTTGAAACTCATGCACACTCGGCAGTGGAAAGGTTTGGGGCGGAAGCTGGAAATCACGACGTAGCCGATCACCAGCGCGGCGAAGAGGACGGCGAGCCAAGCGGTCTTCTTCATGCGAAAAAGTTACCCATCTTGCGGAACTTGGCGTAGCGGTGAGCCACCAACTGTTTCCCGCTCATGCAGAGAAGCCGCTCGAGGTGGCTGCGAACCACCGTGCGAAGCGCGTCGGCGGAGGCATCCGGATCTTCCTGCGCGCCGCCCGCCGGTTCCGGGACGATGCCATCGATGAGCCCGAAGGAATCCAGATCCTCGGCCGTGAGGCGCAGGGCTTCGGCGGCCTGCTCGGCTTTTCCGGAATCGCGATAGATGATGCTGGCGCAGCTTTCCGGAGAGATCACGCTGTACACGGAATTCTCCATCATGAGGACCACGTTGCCGACGCCCAGCGCGAGCGCGCCGCCGCTGCCCCCTTCGCCTATGACGATGACGATTACGGGAACGGGGAGGCGGGCCATTTCGCGAAGATTGCGGGCGATGGCTTCGGCCTGGCCGCGCTCTTCGGCGTCAATGCCGGGATAGGCCCCGGGCGTATCCAGGAAGGTGATGATGGGGCGGCCGAACTTGGCGGCGATCTGCATGGCGCGCAGCGCCTTGCGATAGCCTTCCGGCTTGGGCATTCCGAAATTGCGGTAGAGACGCTGCTTGGTGTCGCGGCCCTTCTGTTCGGCCACGAGCATGACGGGCCGCCCTTCGAAGAAGGCGAAGCCGGTCACGATGGAAGGGTCGTCGCCGAACAGCCGGTCGCCGTGGATTTCCTGGAAGCCGGTGAAGAGGCGTTCGATGTAATCCAGCGCATAGGGGCGCTTGGGGTGGCGCGCGAGCAAGACGCGGCGCCAGGCGGCATTGCTTTCGCGCGGCGCCTCGACGGCGGTTTCCTGGTCGGGTTGGGGATCCACTGGCAATAGTTTAGCAGGGGCGCCTCCCTGCCGGCCGGAGGCGCCGCGAAGATCAACCCGCCACGCGCTCCAGGCACTCCGGCCCGCAGATCTGTTCCACTTGCAGTTTGAATTCTCTGTCGGGCCGCACCTTGCTGGGGACGTCCAGCAGCAGCGAGAAGTCGCGGGGCGCTTCCAGGCGCAGGCGCACCTGCGTGTCGCCCGGCTTTTTTTGAAAAAGGTCGTTGAGCGCCTGCGCGCGGTCGGCGCCGCCGTTGCGGCCCAGCCAGATGCGGATGGCGATGACCGAGGGCATATCGACGCGCGCGTTGTCCAGCGCGATGATGTCCTGCACGGAGATTTTGGGCGCGGCGTTTTCTTCCGGGAGAACCAGGCCGCGGACCAGCACCACCTGGTCTTCCACGATTTCCGGCGAGAGGCGCTCGTAATTGGCGGCGAAGCACATGGCTTCGACCGAGCCGCCGCGGTCTTCGATGTTCATGGCGGCCCACGGCTTGCCCTCTTTGTTGCGCTTACGGTTGATGGCGGTAAGAACGCCGCAGAGAGCCACTTCCGCCCCTTTGGCGAGACCTTCCAGAGTCGAGCTGTCGTGCGTCGCGAGCTCCGCGACTTTCTCGGAATAGCGGTCCAGGGGATGGCCGGTAACCCAAAAGCCGAGCATCTCTTTTTCGCCGGCCAGCTTTTCTTTGCCGGTCCAGTCGGGAACGTTGGGCAGCGGCGCGTGATGCGGCTCATCGGCCAGAGCTTCGCCGAAAAGGCCGACCTGGCCGCTTTCGCGGTCGCGCCAGGCGCGCTGGCCGGATTCCATGGCGCCCTCCACGGCGGCCATTTTTTGCGAACGCGTGCCCTGGAGCGAATCCATGGCGCCGGCGCGGATGAGGCTTTCGATCATGCGCCGGTTGATGGCGCCCAGGTCGACCTTTTCGCAGAACTGGTGCAGCGATTCAAACGCGCCGACTTCCCCGCGCGCCTTGGCGATGGCTTCGACGGCGGATTGGCCGATGTTCTTGACGGCGCCCAGCCCGAAGCGGATCGCCTGGCCATCGGGCGTGAAGCTCCACTCGCTGTGATTGACGTCCGGCGGCAATATCGTGATGCCCATTTCGCGGCATTCGTTGATGTACTTCACCACCTTGGCGGTGTTGCCGGTTTCGGAAGTGAGCAGCGCCGCCATGAAGTCGATCGGATAATGCGCTTTGAGATAAGCGGTGACGAAGGCCAGATAGGCGTAGGCGGCGGAGTGGGATTTGTTGAACCCGTAGCCCGCGAACTGCTCCATCAGGTCGAAAATCTTTTCGACCTTCTTCTGATTGAAACCGCGCTCGACGGCGCCCTTGGTGAAGCGCTCGCGCTGCAGGGCCATCTCTTCGGCCTTCTTTTTCCCCATGGCGCGGCGCAGCAGGTCGGCGTCGCCCAGCGAGTACCCCGCGATGCGATTGGAGATCTGCATCACCTGCTCCTGATACACGATGACGCCGTAGGTTTCCTCGAGCAACTCCTTCAATTCGGGAAGATCGTACTGCACCGCGCGGCGGCCCCACTTGCGCTCGATGAAATCGTCCACCATGCCGCCTTGAATGGGGCCGGGACGGTAGAGTGCGTTGAGCGCGGTGAGGTCTTCCAGTCGGCTGGGCCGATAGCGCCGCAGGATGTCGCGCATGCCGCTGGATTCGAACTGGAAAACTCCGCTGGTGATGCCTTTGCAGAAGACTTCGTAGGTTTCCTTGTCGTCCAGCGGAAGGTCTTCGGGAACCAGCTCCACGCCGTGGCGCTTTTTGATGAGGCGGAGCGCGTCTTGAATCAGCGTGAGAGTGGTGAGCCCCAGGAAATCCATTTTGAGAAGCGCCAGCTTCTCGAGGCCGCTCATATCGAACTGGGTGACAATTTCGTCGCGGTTGGTCTTGTACAGCGGAACCAGTTCTTTGAGCGGCTGCGGCGAGATCACCACGCCCGCGGCGTGCACCGAGCAGTTGCGGGACAGGCCCTCCAGACGCAGCGCGACCTTCAGCACTTCCTCGACCAGCGGATTCTTCCGGGAGGCTTCGCCGAAGCCGGGTTCCTGCTGCATGGCGTCGCCGAGCGAAATGTTGAGGACGTTGGGCACCAGCTTGGTGAGGCGCTCCACGTCCGCGTAGGGCATTTCCAGAACGCGGCCCACGTCTTTGATGGCGGCGCGCGCTTGCAGCGTGTTGAAAGTGATGATCTGGGCGACCTGCTCGCGGCCATATTTCTCGGTGACGTACTGGATGACTTCGCCGCGGCGGTTCATGCAGAAATCGACGTCGATATCGGGGAAGCTGACGCGCTCGGGATTGAGAAAGCGCTCGAAGAGAAGACCGTACTGAAGCGGGTCCATATCGGTGATCGCCATGGCGTAGCCCACCAGGCTGCCGGCGGCGGAGCCGCGGCCGGGGCCGACCGGGATGCCGATGGATTTCGCGTAGCGGATGAAGTCCCAGACGATCAGGAAGTAGCCCGAGAACTTCATGCTCTGAATCATCTGGATCTCGCGATCGAGGCGCTCGGCGTATTCGGCGAGATCGTGCTTGAGGAACCCCTTGGCGCGCAGCGCTTCCAGGCGCGGGCGGCGTTTTTCGAAGCCCTGGCGGGCCACGTATTCGAAATACGTATCGGTGGTGTGGGCTTCGGGAACGTCGAAGCGGGGAAAGGGCTCCTGAACTTTTTCCAGCTTGACGTGGCAGCGCTGGGCGATTTCCCAGGTGCGGTCGAGCGAGTCTTCCAGCTCGCCGAACAGCTCCATCATTTCCGCGCGCGATTTCAGGTAGAAGTCGGGCGTGGCCCAGCGCATCCGGTTGGGATCGTTGAAGGATTTTCCGGTCTGGATGCAAAGCAGGATTTCGTGAGCGCGGGCGTCGTCTTTGCGCAGATAGTGGGAATCGTTGGTGGCCACCAGCGGCAGGCCGGTCTCGTGCGACATGCGATTGAGCTCGGGGGTGAGACGCTTGTCCTGCTCCAGATGATGGTCTTGAATTTCCAGGAAGAAATTGTTCTTGCCGAAGATGTCGGAGTACGCGTGGGCCAGGCGGCGGGCGTCTTCGTATTTGTCGGAAAGGATGGTCTCCGGGATGTGGCCGCGCAGGCAGGCGGACATGGCGATAAGCCCTTTGGAGTGCTGCGCCAGCAGGTCCATATCGACGCGCGGTTTGTAATAGAAGCCGTCCAGGTAGGCGGTGGAAACCAGGTTGATGAGGTTCTTATAGCCTTCCTGGTTTTCGCAGAGGAGCACCAGGTGGTTGTAGCGGTCGGTATCGGAGCGGGTCTTGTGGCCCTGCTGGGAAACGTACATCTCGCAGCCGATCACGGGGTGAACGCCGGCGGCTTTAGCGGCGTTGTAAAACTTGACGGCGCCGAAAAGGTTGCCGTGATCGGTGATGGCGACAGCCGGCATTTTCTGCTCGACCGCGATTTGCATCAACTGATCGATATCGCAGGCGCCATCGAGCAGGGAGTAATCGGTATGGCAGTGCAGGTGGACAAAAGACATCGCGGCGTTGGCTCCTCGGCCGGACACACATAGCCCCGGCGTGGGGGAGGGTTGTAATCGTACTTTTATTCTACGCCGTTGGCGGTCGGAGAAGTAACCCATGATAGCGGCATTCCCGGCATGCCGGGCTGCGCCCGGTGGACCGATTGGCATTCGGTCCGCAGATTGGCAATCTGCCCCGCATAGCGGCAAGCCGCAAACAAGAACTTGGCGTTCCTCCGAGGGTGTACGTTGTTGGATGTCCAAATCCGCAACGGAGGACCAAAGGAGAAACGCCATGCAACAGTTTATCGCCA
>Ga0181521_10000710_pt1 | contig 41113 bp, 26 predicted proteins | sample PEATcosm2014_Bin_32_FD_119764 | JGI IMG/M metagenome (GOLD analysis project Ga0181521, IMG submission 119764) | Peatland microbial communities from MTU Mesocosm Facility, Houghton, MI, USA - PEATcosm2014_Bin02_60_metaG | ecosystem: Environmental > Terrestrial > Soil > Wetlands > Peat | place...
AAAACGTGCGTCTCCGCTTCGCGAACACGATTTCCTTCGCGGACCTGCGGCAGACGCCAGTGCTCCTGGTTGGCGCGGTCACCAACCACTGGACCATGGAGTTGCAACAGAATTGGCGATTTCAGTTCAGGTTCCAGCCGGGCTACAGTGCCGTCCTGGTGGACACCGCCGATAAGGCGCATCCCGGAGCGGAGAGACAGTGGTCCGTTCCAGCCACCAACGACGACTCCACAAGTGACGACTACGTGCTGATTTGCCGTCTAAAGAGCGCCTCCACTGGGGGGTTCATCGTCGTGGTGAGCGGTGTAAAGTGGTTCGGCACGGAAGCAGCGGGGCGAGTGGTCACCGACGCGGACCAGCTTGCCGCAATAGTGCGCGATCTACCGGCCGACTGGGAGAAGAGAAATCTCCAGGTCGTTTTGCACGTGCGAGTCATTGGGAACACGGCGGCGCAACCTGAAGTGGCCGCCTGGCACGTCTGGTGAGAACGGAACCGAAGATTCAATCGATTTGCTTGTTCCCTCGCGGCTCGGTCCACCCAGGCCGTCTGAACGAAAGCGATTCCGCACGCCGAAATCCGCAGCGCCACTTAGTGCGCGCCCGCCACATGCCCATCGAGCGTTGCAGCCTCCGCGGCAGCCGCCCTCAAATCGCGGATACGGGCAAGCGCGGCGTGGGCTTCCGCCTCTCGCCCACAGCCTTCGAGCGCCTTTCCCAGTTGGTAGTAGACCGAAATCTCATCGCTGGGATTCAAGGCCACGGCTCTCTGCAATAAGGGCACGGCTTCGGCCGGCTTCTTGAGCCGGAGTTTGGCCTTTCCCATATAGAAGTAGGCGGCCCAGAAGTCCGGCTTTGCCGTTTTGGCTTTCTCCAGATACGGGATGCCTTCGGCGAAGCGGCCCTCCTGCACGAGCAGCGCTCCCAGAAAATAGTTCGCATCGCCAGGAGTATCCTTCTCAGCCAAATGGAGTTCGCGAATAGCATCGTCGGTCTGGCGGAGGCAAATGTAGAGCTTGCCCAATTCCAGGTGCACACCCGGAAACTGCGGATCGAGCCGTACCACTTCGCGGTAATTCTCCTCGGCTTGCGGAAACAGGGTGGCCTCGTAGTTGGCCCGGCCGATGAGGAATTGCGCCTTCACCGGACCGGCCGCATCGAACATCTCCTGAAACACCACTTTGGCCTTTTCCGGGTCGTGATTTTTGAGGTATGCAAAGCCCAGCAAAAACAGAACCCCATCGTCCTTTGGCGCCGCTCGGTGCAGCCCTTCGAGATCGTGAATCGCCGGCTCCAATTGACCCAGATAAGTACGGCAAACGGCGAGCAATTGACGCGCCTGCATATTCCGGGGATCGATCTCGACTACGCGACTGAATAACGGGAGCGCTTTGGCATGATCTTCCTGCCGGAGATAGACGAGTCCCAGGTTCAAGAGAATCGCCTGATCATTGGGGCTCACCTCGAGCGCCCGACGGTACATGGCGATCGCCTGGTCGGCGCGGCTGGTGCGCGAGTAAATCACGCCCAGGTTGCTGAGCGCCGCGACATTCCGAGGCTCCTGGCGGAGCACCGCCTGAAATCCGCGCTCCGCAGCCTCGGAATCTCCGGCGGCCAGCGCCCGCGCGGCCCCCTCGAAAATCTCCTTGGCGGTTTGCGCCGCAGCGAGAGTAAAGACGCACAGGCAAATGCCCGCCGCGAGCTTCATATAACCTCAATTTTAGACTAACCGGACCTGATTTACTAGTTATTGAGCGGGCCCAGAGGGCACCCCGCCAGGGAGCGGTGGTGTTCCTACTTTTCCGCCTCTTTGACCTTCACCACCCGGTCCGCCGCCACATCTTTCATAGTCTGCACGATGCCCGAAGGCCAGCGGATTTCCACCAGTTCGGCGGATTTCGCAGCTCCCAAGCCGAAATGTACCGGTCCGGCGCTCGAAGAAGCATACCCGGACGCAAACGCCACGTGGTTGTACTGCGTCTTTCCGCCCGCCACGACTTTGATTCGCGCGCCGATGGCATCGCGATTGCTCTTCGTGCCCTCGAGCTGAAACTCGACCCAGTGATTCGCACCCGGCGTATCGTTCATCCAAATCTCGGCGGGCGCGCTGATAGCCGTCACCACTACATCGAGACGGCCGTCGCCGTTCAGGTCTCCCACGGCCGACCCACGGTGGCGCGCCGGCGGTTGTGCGGTGAATCCGGCCTCCGCCGTGTACGCCTGGAACTTCATCCCGCCCAGATCGCGGAACACCGAATTGGGCTGTTCGACGTTGCCCCGCGAGAATCCCAGCGATTGCACGTGCCCGCGCGAGACGAACAAGTCCTTCCAGCCATCGTTGTCGAAGTCGGCGATGTTCGGCGAATATCCTCCCATGGGGGCGCTCAGCTTCGCCATGCCGCTCGACGACGTAACATCGGCGAAGCGGAGCTTACCGAGATTGCGAAAGATCGGAAAAGTCTCGTACGGGAGCGCGACGAACGCGATATCCGGAAATCCGTCGTTATCGAGATCGCGCGAGTCCACGCCCATTCCGGAAATGAACTGCCCTTCCATGGTTAGTGCGACGTCGGCGTCGAAGCCGATTTCTTCAAACTTACGGCCGCCTTTGTTGTGAAAGAGGGAATTGTAGACCTTGTCGTTGGCGACGAAGATATCCATCCAGCCGTCCTGATCGAAATCGGCAATTCCCACGCCCATTCCTTTTCCGGGAACCGCGCGGATTCCGTATTCTTGCGAAACGTCGCGAAAGGTGCCGTTCCCATTGTTGAGAAAGAGCTGGTTGGGCGTAGCTTTGTAATATTTAGGATGGCAGTAATCCAGCTTCCCCGGTGCCGCTTCGCAAGCCGGTTCGGTCTTGATGTCCCAGCTCAGGTAATTCACCACGAATAAGTCGAGCAGCCCGTCATTATTCACATCGAGCCACGCACCGCCAACTGACCACAAGGGTCCGTACTGCTTATCGGGCTTGGCGATGCCGGCTTTCTCGGTGACGTCGGAAAACGTGCCGTCGCCGTTATTGTGATAGAGGTGATTGCCGTGAACGCCGCCGACGAATATGTCCTTGAAACCGTCGTTATCGTAATCGCCGATGGCGACGCCGGTATCGTAGCCCGTTCCAGCGAGCCCGGCTTTCGCCGTCACATCGGTGAAATTGCCCTTGCCGTCGTTCTGAAAGAGGCGGTTGGAATATTTCGCGGAGGTTTTCTGAAGGGTTTGGATGTCGGCGCCGTTGGCAAAGAAGATATCCAAATAGCCGTCATTATTAAAGTCGAAGAGCGCCATGCCACCTTCCATGGTTTCCGGCGCGTGCCGCCGGTCGGTCTCGCAGCTCTCGACGCGGAAATCGATCGGCCGGTAGGTGAAATGGATGGGCGCGGGAGGGCTTTGGCTGAACGCGGCGGCGCCGAGTACCACCAAAAAGGCGGCAACGCTGCCGAGCACTCCCAAGTCTCTTCGAGTCATCGAGAATTCAACTCGATTGTACTCGACGGCGCCGCTGGCGAAGGTCCCTCACCCCTGATGTAGTCTTACCGCAGCGTCTACGCGCGCGGCGCGCCACGAGGGCACAGCCGCCGCCAGGAACGCCAGTGCCAGAACCGCGCCCACTGCGCCGACGAGCGTCGCCGGACTGTGCGCCGGAATGCCGAACACCATCTCGCGCAGCAGGCTGACGGCGAACCATCCGCCCACCGCTCCGATCGCCGTTCCTGCCGCGGCCAGCCGTAGGGCGTGGAAGCTCGTCCAGCGCAAAATCCGCGCGGGCGAAGCGCCGAGCGCCAACCGCACCGCGATCTCCGGTTCGCGGCTCGTCACCCAATAGTTGAGCAACCCGTAAATCCCCACCGCGGCCAGCAGCATCGCCAGACCGGCAAATAGCGTGAGCAGCAGCGTGCTGAAGCGGCGCCGCGCCAGGCCAGTGCCCAGCGACGTTTCCATAGTCTGAAAATGCTGGAGCGGCAGGTTGCGATCGAGGGCCGCTACGCGCGCGCGGACCGCCGGCATCAATTTCGCCGGATCGCCCGTGGTGCGGACCAGGATGGCGAGGCTGTTCTCCGACAGCTCCGCCGTGGGAAAGAAGATTTCCGGGTCGGGCGTCGAATCGCGCCCGTACTGGCGGACGTCTCCCGCCACGCCGATGATTTCGAGCACGTCGCCATCCTGGTACGGTCCGCCAAACTTGATCTGATGGCCGATCGCCGATTCATTGGGCCACCAGGTGTGCGCCAGCGTCTCGTTGATGACCGCGATTTTCGGACCGTCCGCGCGATCGGTGTCGCGGAACTCGCGCCCCTGCCGGATGGGAATTCCCATCATGCGGAAATAACCCGGATCGGCCCAATTGAAGAGCGAAAGGGGCACTTGATCGCGGGGCGGTTCGGGGCGCCCTACTACTGAGTAGAACCAATCGCCGCAATCTCCCATGGGGGGCGGGCAGTGGGCCGCACTCGCGTCCGCCACGCCGGGCATGCCGCGGAGATCGTTCGTCAGCGCGCCAAAAAACTGGAGGACAGCCGCCTCACTACCGTACGCCTTTTTCGGTAACTCAAGTGAAAACGAGAGCAGCCGTTCGGTGTTGAAACCCGGATCGCTCGCCTGCGCGGCCGCCAAACTGCGCAACAGCAAACCGGAACCGAACGCCAGCACGAGGGTGATCGCGACTTCGCCTACCACCAGCAGATTACGGAACGCCTGGCGGCGTTTCCCGGCGCCCGCCACGCGCGAGCCTTCTTTCAGCATGTCGGCGAGATCGATGCGCCGCGCCGCCAGCACCGGCGCGAGCCCTGCCAGCAGACCGGCGGCCAGCGTGATGCCGCAGGCGAACAGCAGCACCTGTAAATCCAGCTTCGTATCCGCCAACCGCGGAATGGACGTGGGCGCGATTCCGATCAGCGCTCGCAGTGCGCCGAAGGCGAACACAATCCCGGCCGCACCTCCGGCGAGCGCCAGCACCACGTTCTCTGTGAGCAACTGCCGCACCAGCCGGAACTGCCCCGCGCCGATGGCGTTGCGCAGCGCCAGTTCGGGCCCGCGCGCGGTGTTACGCGCCACCAACAGGCTCGCTACGTTGGCGCACGCGATCAGCAAAATTAGGCCCGCGGCGCCCATAAGGACGAGCATCGAAGTGCGCACGCCGCCCACGCTATCGTCAGCGAGAGACGTGGCGAAGCTATGGTGGTCCTTTTCCGTCCCGGGGTCGACCTCGTCCAGATGGCGCATGATGGCATCGAGATCGGCGCGCGCGGCCGTCATGGTGACTCCCGCTTTCAAGCGCGCGAGGGCGCGGATCGATCCGTGTTGCGTGCGATTGGCCGGATTGCCGAGGGCGCGGCCCAGCGACGCGTAGCAGTCCACGCGCCACGGCGTCCACAGCGGCGCCGCTACTCCGACGACCTCGAAGGGTGTTCCATCTAGCGTCAGAAGCGCGCCGACAATGTGCGGATCGCCGCCCAGTTGGCCCGACCAGAAGCGATGGCTCAAGACGATGGTGGCGGGCGCGCCGGGTCGGTCGTCGTCCTCACCCAGCAACCGGCCCATCAGAGGCCGCAGCCCGACCAGCCCGAAGTATGCCGACGTCACCTGCATTTCGCGCACGGTGACGGCATCGCCGCGGCCGGTGAGGGTACGATCGGGCAACTGGAAAGCGGCCATATCGTCGAACGAATGATTGCCCTCGCGCCAGTAGTTGAAATTTCCCCACGTCACGCTGAAGTCCGATTTCGCGTCGGCCTCGCCCAGAATCGCCAGGCGCTCGGAAGCGGGGTAGGGAAGCGGCTTCAGCAGGACGGTATTCACCACGCTGAAGATCGCCGTGTTCACGCCCACGCCGAGCGCGAACGTCAGGATCACCACCAGTGAAAAGGCCGGCGACCGGCGCATGGCGCGGAAACCGTAGCGCACGTCTTTGAGCAGCGCTTCGAAAGCCGTAAAGGTCCACGCGTCGCGCGCCTGTTCCGCCACCATGGTGGCGTTGCCGAAGCGTCGTCTCGCCGCTGCCCGCGCCGCCTCCGCCGACATGCCGCGCTCCACCAGCGCTTCCGTCTCCATCTCGATCTGGCTGCGCACTTCTTCGGCCAACTCGCTGTCGATTTCCGCGCGCCCCTTCATCCAGGCGCGCGCCTTGCTCCACCACTCGCGCATTTCGCTAACCCTCCGGGCTAAGTACGCGGCTCATGGCTTCCACGAACCGCTGCCATTTCGTTTGCTCCGCCACCAGTTGCTGCCGTCCGAGCGGCGTCATCCGGTAATAACGGGCGCGGCGCCCGTTGGGCGACATCTTCCACTGCGCCACCACCCACTTGCGCTGCAGCAGCCGCTGCAAAGCGGGATAGAGCGACCCGTTATCCACCACAAATTCGTTCCCCGACTGCTGCTCCAGGAACTGCCCGATCCCGTACGCGTGGTTCGGGCCCACTTGCAGACTGCGAAGAATGAGCACTTCGAGCGTGCCTTGCAGGAATTCCATTCGTTCAGATGGATTGTCTACCGTAGACATACTACCTATACATACGCCGCGGGCGGGGAAAAGTTGCTAAACATTATTCCCAAAAATGATGCGACCGTGTCTGGCTCTCTTCTTCGCCGCGCTGGCGTTGGCCCAGCCGCAGCCCAAACCGCAATATGAGATCTACGCCCTCCGCTATGCCACCATCCCCAATTTTCAGGTTTCCGGACTGGTGGCCGGCGCCGACCGTTCCCGCCGCATGGACATCGCCATGATGGTGTGGCTGGTGGAGGGCAACGGCCGGCATATCCTTGTAGATTCCGGGTTCTATCGCGGCCAGTTCCTAAAACAGTGGAAGCCGGCCGATTACGTCAAGCCTTCCGAAATCATCGCCCGCCTGGGTCTGAAGCCCGAGGACATCACCGACATCATCGTCACCCACCTGCACTGGGACCACGCCGACGGCGTCGATCTCTTCCCTAAAGCGCGCACCTGGATCCAGAAGGACGAGCTGGAATACTACGCCGGTTCCGCCTGGCAATCCCGCGGCACCCACGGCGGCATCGACCCCGAAGACGTGCTGGCGCTCGTCAAGCTGAATACCGAAGGCCGCGTCACGCTGGTGAACGGCGACGCGCAGGAGATTCTACCCGGCATTACCTGCTACACCGGCGGCAAACACACCTACGCATCGCAATTTGTGACCGTGAACAGCGCCGCCGGCGCCGTCGTCCTGGCCAGCGACAACATGTACCTTTACGAAAACCAGGAGAAGCACGTCCCCATCGCTCAGACCCTCGACGCCGAATCGAACCTGCGCGCGCAGGACCGCATGAAGCAACTGGCGGCCGACCCGCGGCTCATCGTGCCGGGCCACGATCCCGCGGTAATGACGCGCTTCCCGAATCCTCAACCCGGGGTGGCGAAGATTCAGTAATATCAAAGGCACCGCTCCCTGGCGGTCGCGGCTCATCAATTGAGCGTCATTACTGAGCCGCGACACTTACTGAGCCGCGACACTTACTGAGCCGCGACCGCCAGGGAGCGGTGCCTTTCTATCTTACTGATAGCTGATCACGACCTTCGTTCCGCCGGCCGCTGCCTGATCGATCAGCTTCACTCCCGACATCGACACCGAAACGTGCGTGATCTTCGCTTTCTGATTCTTGTGCGCCAGCGTGTTGTCGTCGGCTCCCTGACCGAACACGCTCATAGGCGAGACGGACAGCCCTTTGCCATCGGCGCCGCTCTCGACAACGATATTGCCCCCAGCGTAAGTCACCGCGATCGAGCATCGCTGGCCGTTGCACGCGATGGTCTGGTTCTTGCCGGCGATGGTGAGCACGACGTTGGTAATCGAACCAGCAGTGTTGGGGTGCGACCTCAGATCGCCGCTGCCGGTGAATTCCTTCCACGGGACGGCCGATTGTATCGTCAGCGACCCGTCCAGAATTACGATCGGCGTGTCGCCGCTCGCCCATCCGCTCACTCCCGCCAGCGACAGGAGCGCCAGAACGACCCCCGCCATCAAGGCAATCCGTTTTCTCTCCATCTTTTCTCCGTCACTAGAGCGGCCTATCGCGCGGCTGGCAACTTGGCCAATTGCTTCTCGCGGTCCTGGATATCGGGCCGGCCCATGTATGTTTTGTAGCTATCAGAGTCCCACTTCTGAGCGAGCGCCGCAAGTGTCTGGGCAGCTTTCAGGGCGCTTTCCTGCGATTTTTCCGCTTCTCCGAGCACCTTTTCCGCTAACGCCGCCACCAGCCAGCTTCGCCACTCCGCCTCCAGATTACCCGCGCCGGCCGACCATTGCTGTACGGCAAATGCCGTATCCCGCGCCTGCCGCGCATCGCCCGCTGAAAGAAGCGCCTCGGCGTACGCCAGCCGGGCGTTCGCCGCGAGCAGCGCCGAACCGCCCTTTTCCGCGACCTTTATAGCTTCCGCCAGCGTTGCCGTCCCGTCCTTGCGGCCGCCTGCCGCCATCTGCGCCTCGCCCTCGGTGCGCTTCGCCGCCACCATCAGGTCGGTATCCAGGTTCGGCTGCGCCAGCACCTGCCGGCTGAAATCGAGCGCCGCCCGGAAATCGTGCTGGCTGAGCGCCATTTCGGCGCGCGCTTCGTCGCCCAACGCCGCCACCGCGCGCGACGGGCTGGGTCCGGCATCGGCGAGCGCCTGGCGCGCCTCCGCATAGCGCCCCAGCCGCCAGTAGACTTCCGCGGCGTCCACCAGATCGTATTGCGCATTCAACTGGTCGCCGGTTTTGTGCGCCGCGTCGTAGGCCCGCCGGTATGCCGCCAGCGCCTCCGGCCAGCGCCCCTGCGCCGTCAGCACCGTTCCGCTGCCCTGCTCGGCCAGCGTCACCTGCGACGCGTCGCCCGTCCGCTTGCCGATCTCCGCCTGCTGCTGGAACGACTGCAGCGCCGCCGCGTAGTCGCCCTTCTGCCGCTGCGCCCGCGCCAGCAGCACCAGCGCGTTCGCCGCCTCTCTTTGATATCCGCCGCGACGGTACCATTCGAGCGCCTGCCCGACGTCCCGCATCCCCTCGTCCACGTCGCCAAAGCGCAGCGCCAGGTTGCCGAGCGAAAACAGCGCCCGCGCCTCGTTGCGCTCGGAGTGAAAACGGCGCGCGTATTCCAGGCTCTGCGTATACGCCTTCCGCGCTTCGTCGGAATCCCCGCGCAGGAAATAGGTGTTGCCTAAGTCGACCAGGCCGCGCGCGGTGAGATTTTCGAGCCCGTTGGCCCGCGCCATCTCGAGAGCCTTCGCGGCATCCGCCTGAGCCTGCGCATAGTCGAACGACCCGCGATTCTCCGTCGCGCTCTCGAGCAGCAGTACCTGGATCTGCTGCGAGAGGCTTCCGATATCGCTCGATAGCTTCAGCGCCTGCTCCAGGTACGTCCGCGCCTGGCTGAAATTCGCCATGCGATTGGCCGCTACCGCACGCTGATACAGCACTTCCACCGCGCCTTCCGGATTGCTCAGATTGCGGTAAAGCTGGTCGGCCTGTTCGAACGCCTGCGCCGACCGCTCCTGCTGCAATTGCCGTCCGTAAAGGATGCCGAGCCGCAGCCACGCCGCCGGATTTTGCGATTGCCGTCGAGTGGCCTGCCGGTAGGCATCGGTCGCGTCGGCGTTCTTTTCCTGTTTCTCGTAGGCGCGTCCCAGATCGAGGTACGCGTTCGCCTTCTCGTCCGTCGCCGCCCGCGCCAGCAGATCGCGATAGAGAGCCGAGGCGCCGGCGAAATCGCCGGTCAGGGTGAGTTCGAGCGCCCGCAGATAGAGGCGTTCCGCGCGGCTGAGTTGCGGGCTCGCTCCCGCCGGCGCGGCGCGCAGCATCTCCTCGCGCGCCTTGTCGGTCAGGTCCAGTTCCGCGTAAGCTTCCGCCAGGCGCGCGTGCGCCATGCTGAATTGCGGATCGCGGCTGACTGCCTGTTCGAGCGCTTTGCTCGCCTTATAATAGGTGCCGTCGCGCAGCGCCGTGACGCCCTCCTGGTACCACCGCAGAGCATCCGGCGAAGCGCGATAGCTGCGGTCGGAGAGCAGCCACCATCCGCCGCCGAGGGCCGCCAGAAACAAAAACAGCGTCACCGCCGCCGTGGTCCGCGACCGCCGCAGCGGCCCGCTCAGCGTCCGCAGGCTGTGCCACAGCGTGGGCGTCCGCGGCGCGGAAGGCTGGCCCGCCACCGGCAGAATCTCCGTTTCCTCGGTATCCGGCTGCGCCATCCCCGCCCGCGCCGCCCGCAAATCGGCCAGCATTTCGGGCGCGGATTGGTACCGCGCCTCGGGATCCTTCGCCAGCGCCTTCGCCACCACCGCGTCCAGCGCCGCCGGCACGCGCGCATTCACGTGCGAGGGCGCCGGCGGTTCCACGTGCAGCACCGCCGCCAGAATCTCCACCGAATTAGCGCCGGCGAACGCCCGCCGCGTGGTGAGGCATTCGTACAGCACCGCCCCCAGCGCGAACAGATCGCTACGCGGCGCGAGCGGAGCTTCCCGCGCCTGCTCCGGCGACATGTATGCCGGCGTGCCCAGCACCACGCCTTCCGCGGTGGCCGACGTGGCGAGGGTCTCGCTGTCTTCGGTGGTCTGGGTGGACTCGTGGTACGCCTTGGCCAGCCCGAAATCCAGCACCTTCACCTGCCCGTGCTCGTTGATGACGATATTGGACGGCTTGATATCGCGATGGATGATGCCGCTGCGATGCGCCTCGGCGAGCGCTTCCGCCGTTTCCTCGGCGATGCGCACGGCTTGCAGCACCGAGACCCCGCTGCGCGCCAGCAGGTGTGCGAGGTCCTCGCCGGCCACCAGTTCCATGACCAGGAATGGCTGGCCATCGGCCGTCTCGCCGTAGTCGTAAATGCGCGCGATGTGGGGATGATTGAGCGCGGAAGCGGCACGGGCCTCGCGCAGGAAGCGCGCGCGGTAAGCGGCATTTTCCGGCGCCGCGGTCGAAAACTTGATCGCCACGCGCCGCTCCAGGTGGGTGTCCTCGGCGAGGTAGACGACGCCCATGCCCCCGTGCCCCAGCTTGCCGACGATGCGGTAATGCGATACGGTCTCCCCTATCATTTGCGGTGAAACTATTGTCCGCTAAGGGGATAGGGAAAGACAAGCCGCGACGTCGGAGGCACCCTCATCCCCGACTTCAAGGCGATTTTGATTGACTGCGACCCTGCGAGTTTCGGTCGGGACAGCCCAGCTTACATCTTTGGCTGGAACAGCGCGATGGTGGCGCCGGTGGGATCCTGTAGGATGCTGAAGATCCCTATCTTGGGAATGTCGACGGCGTCCTGAAGGATGGTCGCGCCAAGGGACTTGGCCTTGTCGGTTGAGGCACGGATGTCATCGACGGAAACATACGTCAGCCACATAGACGGCGCGCCGGGAACGGGATGCCGCATCACACCGCCGACGCTCTTGTCTCCCAATTTGATCACCGTGTATGTGCCCATGTCACCCATCGGCATGTCCTCGAAAGTCCAATCGAAAAGCTGCCCGTAAAACGACCGCGCCTTTCCCGGATCGGTAGTATTCAGCTCTTGATGTACGAATGCGTTCGGCATGACTCCTCCTATGCCTGATTATGACCGATGGGCAGGCCTGGATTGGTGAAATTTTTGTATGGTGAACTGCCAGTGGTACCACTGCGTGCCAAAGCGTGGCGTGGTAGGCGGGGCGGTTAAACCGACCCGGCGCTACACTTGGAATCAGTGGCAGGCGGGATCGAAATCGGCAGTCTCATCTCTCGGAGCCCCAGTGTTCACGATGGCCGCCCGTGCATCGCTGGAACGGGTGTTACAGTTCGCCGGGTTGCCGTTTTGCACAACATGGGCCAGACGCCGGAAGAGATCGCAGGAAATTTCGGGCGCCTGTCGCTCGCCCAGGTGCACGCCGCACTCGCTCATTACTACGCCAACAAGGCCGAGATCGACGCCGATCTGCAAGCCGAAGAACGTGCGTACGAAGCGCTCGCCGAGCAGTACCGGCGCTAATCCCCAGTGGTCCCCATCCAAATAAACATCGACGAGGACGCGGTCGACGGAGGTCTCGTTTACGCACTTCGCTCGCGCGGCGTGACAGTTCTCGCTGCTGTGGAGGCCGGAATGATCGGCGAGCCGGACGAGGAGCAGTTGGCTTGCGCCACTGAGCGCGAATGCGTCCTGTACTCGCATAACGCCTCCGATTTCTATAGGCTGCGCACACAGTGGGTCAGCATGGGACGCGAGCACGCGGAAATGATCTTGGCTCCGCAACAGCGATTCTCGGTTGGGGAGCGTTTAGGCCGAATATTGCGCATCCGGGCCACTGTGAGCGCTGAACGTATGAGGAGCCGTTGATTTAACCGCAGCGCTATGATGGCGCTACGAAGACCGGCACGTTCGCGGCGAGACGCTCGGGCTTTTCACTTGCTGCCCTCAAGCGCCGAATCTTTCGGCGCTCCGAGCCTTGGCTCGCGCGGCTTCCTCTTCGCGATTTCGTGCGGGTCCTTTGGTCTGGAGCGAATGAAGAAGGTCGGCCGAGATTACGGCAATTCGATCCACTGCATCGAGGAACGCGGCCTCATTCGCTTTGGAGGGTTTGGTAAAGCCGCTGATCTTGCGCACAAATTGCAGCGAGGCAGATCGCACTTCCTCATCGGTCGCAGGCGGTTCGAAGTTAAAAAGAGGCTTGATATTCCGGCACATTCGCTCTGGTCTCAAGATAGCGTACTCTGGTCCGCGCAGAAAGAACTATTCCTTCCCCGCCGTCCCCACATCCAGCAGTAACGATCCCCTCGTCTGCGCCCCGCCCGCCGTCACCTGCAACGCCTGCGCTCCCGCCGCTAAATCCGATGGCACCACGATGCGCACCAGGTACAGTCCGGGCGTTGTCAGTCCCGAGAACAGCACGTTCGCCGGCTCGCCGCCTACCGATGCCGTGACGCTGGCGGCCAGCGGGAACGCGCCGGCGAATACGGCATTGGTGATGAAGTCCGCGGGATTTTGCGTGGCGCCCAGCCCGATCATGTACAGGTCGATGGTGTCGCCGGGATACACGGCGCGCACCACGCGCGGATCGATGGCGCTGTTGCCCACCAGGGTCGCGGTGCCCGCCAGCGCCGCCGTAACCCAAAACGCACTGCCATCCGCGTTCGGCAGCGCGTAGACCGCGGGCTGCGTCGCCTTGGCGGTCGCCGCGAACGAACTGCCGTTCACGCCGTCCAGTTGCACCACCACCTGCACCGGCCCCGGCGTGACGCTCGCGGGAACCAGCGCGTTGATCTGCGCCGCACTCACGTACGATATCGCGGCGGGCGCGCCGTTGAATGTCACCGCCACGTTGCCGACGTTGGTGGGCAATTGCGTCCCGGGGACGGTCCACGACTGCGGCGCGCCGCCCAGATTGGCCCCGAAGAGCGTCACCCACTGGCCCGGCGCGATCCCCGGCGTGTAATCCCAGACGTCGGCGACGGCCTGCGCCGCGGGAGTGGGTCCGGTGCCGATGCCCCCGCCGGCGAGGCTCGCGGCCACCGGACCTCCGCTGAGGTTGCCGGAGAGGATAACCGATGCCGTTCGCGCGCCCACGGCGGTTGGCGTAAACACCACCTGAACGGTGCAACTCGCGGCAGGCTGCAACGCCGCGCCGCAGTTGTTGGTCTGCGAGAAATCGCCGTTGTTCGCGCCGCCGATCGAGATCGACAGCAGATTCACCGCGCTAGTTCCACTGTTGGTGACGGTCACCGATTGCGCCGCCGCGGCCGTCGCCACCACCTGGTTGCCGAAGGTGAGGCTGGCGGGCGATAAAGCCGGTGCGGGCGCGAGCGTGGGAGCGGAAACGCCGGCCTGCGTGACGGTGATCGGATGGCCGCTGATGGTGAGGGTCGCCTGCCGCGTGGGCCCGTAGTTACCCTGTACCGTGTAACTCACCGTGCCGTTGCCCGAGCCCGAGGCGGCGCCGGGCGTCAACCAGGTCTCCGAGGATGTCACGCCCCAAGGGCAGCCCGATGCCGTGGCCACCGCGATACTGCCGGCGCCGCTCGCGGCGGGAATCGAGACCGCCCCGGCGGGGGTGAAGCTCAGCGCGCACGCGCCGGTCGACGTGGAATCCACCGTGAGCATAAGATTCAGCGTTTCGCCGAAGCTGCCCACGCCCGCGATTTGCATGCGGCCGGTCCACGTCATCGTGCTCTGTCCCATGGCGATGGCGAGCGGCCCCATCGCGGTCCTCTCGAGCGATGCGAGCGGCGCGCCCAGCGCGATGTTGCCCGCGTTCGTCTGCAGAGTCACTCCGCCTTTCGCGGCCAACGCGGGAAGCCACTGCGCCTCGCCGGTATTGACCAGCGTGGGTGTAAGCTGGCAGGCGCCGCCGGCGGGAAGCGCCACCGACGTTCCGTTCTCCACCGTCACATCGAGCGTGGGGCAAACCACGTGGATGCCGCCAAACTCCGCGTTGGCGAATTTCAGCGGACCGGCGCCGGCGTACGGCGGGTTGCCCACCTGGAGGAGAGGCATGGTCGAGGTGTCGGTGCCCGTGCCCTGGTCCACCAAGGTGACCGACATTCCGGCTTGCCGCGCCGCCACGTAGCTGTTCTCATAATTCAGAAACAGGCCGTAAGAGCCGCGGGCGTCGGCATCGCGGTCCACCGTAATGGTGGTGGGCGGATTGGATACCAGATCGGGCGGCGCGGCGGCGAAGGTCGTGTTCCATTGCTCCAGGTCGAGCGCGCTCGCGCGCGGGGAGCCATCGGGGTTGATGATGCCGAAATCGGTGCCGTCGAGTGGGCTGTACCCGCCGGGCCACCACCACACGGATGCCGCGTTCGATCCGTCGTCGGCCACCTGGCGCATCATGGTATCGACAATCGAGGTCTGCGCCGCCAGCGTCGCGGCGGTAGCGCCGCTCGCCCCCACGTCTGCGCCGAATTCGGTCCACTGCACGGGCTTGCCGCCATTGCGGTAGCGGCTGTAAGCGGTCACCAGGCCGTAGGCGCGGTCGTCCGGCCAGAGGAGCACGGGCGAATAGCGCTCGGGCGAGGAGAAATCCAGGTGCGCGGCGCCGGTGCCCATGTCGTACCCGGTGTTGAGATTGTGCGTGGCCGTCATGGTGATCCAGTTGCGGTAGCACAGCAGCGTTTCGGGGTCGGTGCGGCGGATGAAGCGCGCGATGATGCCGATGTTGCGGCCCAGGTAATCCTCCAGGAAGCGGCGGTAGGCGGCCACCATGATCCGCCACGGTCCGTCGTTCTGAATCTGGTCGTCGGAGGGATTGGTAAGTTGTCCGGTGGCGTTGAGCGGCGCGGTGAAACTCCAGGCCTGCTGCGCGTTGGCCAGCGATCCGTATTGAGCGTTCACCCAGGCGAGCCAGTCGGGGTCGAGCAGCGTGCGGCCGATGTTGACGCCGGTAATATCCCCATTCACAATTTCGCCGGCGCCGCCCGTGTTGTACGTGCCGACGAAAGGCTCCCAGAACAACTCGTACGCGAAGACGCGATCGTTGCCGGGAAGATAGGCGGACTGAAGGTAATTGTCAATCGTGGGAGAAAGCTGCCCGTTATATGCATTGTTCAGGTAAGTGGTGCTGATCGAAATGCGGACCCAGATGCCGTGCGCGCGGCAGCGCTCCAGAAAATCGATCAACGAGCTGCCCTCCTGCGGCCATCCGTCGATGTAATCGCTGTATTGGATGTTGACTAAGTTGAAGCCGAGAGAAGCGATTTCCGCCAGGTCGGCCTCCACCAGGCCCGGGTCGTACTGATTGGCCTCGAGCCAGCTCCGTCCGTTGAAGACGCCTAAGTCGAGGCCCGCAATATAGCGGGGCCAGTAATTAACTCCGCGCAGGAAAACGTGCTGGCCGGCGGCGGTAACAAAGGCGCCGTTGACGACGCTGATTTTCTGATCCGGCTGGCGCGTTAGAGTCGGGTCGAGCACGCGGACCGGGCTATCGACGCGATCCATCTCCTGGTTTCCCACCATCAGACGGAAGCTGAGGGTGTAGTCGCCTTCCGGCAAAACGCCGATGGTGATGGGGCCCTGATAGTACCCTTGCGGCGCGAGCGTCAAAGCCATTGGCGGCTGTGCGGTAACGCCGGATGCGCCGGCAATCGACCATTGCACGCTAGCCTGGACCGCAAAAGCTCCGGCGTTGACGATTCCGAGGCCGCCGGTGATGGTCTCGCCCGGCGGCCAGACCACCAGGTCCGCGCCGGCGGTAAGGAAATGCAAGCCGCTGGAGGCGGTTTCGAGAGCGCTGACGAGTTCCGTGCGGTAGGGCTCGTACAATTGCGGCCAGGGCAGCCAGACAATTACGCCCTTGTCGGCGAAGATCGTGGCCGCGGGCGAAAGCAGGTCTCCGATTACGCGATACCGGCCGATGGAATTGGAGCTGGAAAAGATTCCGCGATTACGCGCCACCGGCACCTGGAGTCCGGCGCTGTTGGTGTACTGTTCCCGTGCCGGCCATACGGTCGGGATCTCGAACTGAATAAAATAAGGACCTTGCGGCGGAGGCGACCCGACGGCCTGCTGATAGGCGTTGGCGTCGAGCCATTGGCCGGACGGAGTGAGAGAGAGCGGATCGCTGAACGGCGGCCCGCCGCTCGCCATCAGGCTGCCGCCATTCAAGACAAATGTGTCGATGGCCTGGAAGTCGGCGTTAGGGATACTGGCCAGCGACGGCACCGCCACCAGGGCGCCGGGAGTCGTCAGCGCGGAGGGCAAATTGGCCGGCGACACTGTGGTGATGGAATAGCCCGCATCGGTCAGGATTCCGCTGAATTGCGATACCGTGAACGTCCATTGTGCGGTCTGCCACGGACCGGGCCCGTCAACCAGGATGGCCTGCGGCGCCTGGGCAAACACCGGCGCGAGACACAAGGTTAAAAGAAACGGCAAAAGGGCTCTGTGGCGCTCGGACCCGATGTGGGAGGCGGCGTGCCACAGTCTCATCGTGAAACTTTCCGGGAGTTGGTGTGCAGTCATGAGATACGAATGATTTCCGGGGCTCTCAGCCATATGCCGGGTCGAGGCGCCGTTTTTGGAGCACTTTTGCGGCCTTGTTAGATAAACACAGCGTCAAAAATAATGCGCATCCGCCTTTCGTCCCACTCATTTGGGGCGCGATCCTTACTGCGACTGAGCCATTAGCTGAAGCCGCGCGGCCGGATCTCCGAAATCAGGCACTCAGTTTTCGATCGGTTTTTCTTCCATGTGATCGATTACCAGCACGGGCTCCGGCCGCTTGTGCACTTCGAGCTTCAAACCGAGCTGCTTCTCGATGGCGTCCTGGAAAGACAGCCCGCCGGAAGGCTCGGAAGCCTGCCCGTCGGGCCCCGGCGCCGCGCGGGCGAACTGCGGAAAGCGCTCATTCAAGCTCGCCATGGCGTCGTAATTCAAGGTGAAATCCCACCCTCCATCGAGACCGGTGGCGTCCAGCACGGGGTAATAGATATCGGTGTCGTAAGCCGTGAGTTGCTCGGCGAACTGCGCCATGGTCATGTTCCGGCAAACCAGCTGCACCATCAGAGCCCGGCCCTCCTGCTGCTGACGTTCGCGCTTGCAACCGGTGCGGCCGGTGGGATCGGCTTTGGCCAGCTTCGGCTTTACCGCGGCCAGCGTCCGGGCATCCACGGGCCGGTCTTCATAGTGGAACTTGATCTGGTAACGCTCGATCAGCAGAGCGCGCAGCATGGCGCGGAGCACGCCGCGGGCCTGCGCATTGTTCTGTGCGTCAATCGTCAAGTTGGCCGGCGCTTTGGCGAAGATGCTGATGTTGTGCGATGTGGTGGAATCGTCGGCCAGCCATTTCGGCACGCCCGCCGGCTCCTCGAAAAGAGCCAGGCCAAAGGCTTGCCGGATGAGGCTCATGAGGGGCATGCAGGTCGCCGTCACCCGGCCCGCCGACTCGAATCGCGGCGCGCGGCTCATGTTGTCGTTACAGGGCCACTTGATGGATGCTACTTCAAACTGCGGCGGCGGAAGCGGGGGCAGACTCTCCGCCACACCGGGCGGATTCGCCGACGGCTGCTCCGTCACGCGCTCAACCGCCAGAACCGGTTGCGGGACTGTGCCGGGTTCGAGTGTAAGCCCGAGCTGCTTCACCGCATCGAGGCCCGGTCCGTTCGCGGGGCCGGCGTCGGTGATGATCCTGGCCCGCACAACCAGATCGATATCCCAGCCTCCTTCCAGGCCGGTGTGATTCACTACCGGCAGGTCGGCGATCGGAGTGGCGAGCAGGCGTCGAAGCCTCTCGGCAAACGCATCCATGGTGATGTTGCGGCATTCGATTTTGGAGTACCGGATGCCGCCATCGAGAACCGGGCGCGGGTCGTGGCATCCGGAAAGATTGGAACGATCGGCCGTGGCGCTGAACTTCAACTCGCCCTTGCCCTTCGAGAGCACGTACACCGGCGCTGGCCGCGTGTCCGGCTTGACCGCCAGCCGGAACCGGTCCTCGATCAGCGCCTGCAGCATCAGGCGCAGTTGTTCGGGACGCGTTCCTGGCTTCGTCTTCGCGACTATTTCGAAGCGGTCGTAGTCGAGCCAGCTCGGCCCTCCGGATACTTTGTCGGCGTCGACGTTGTAAGCCATGCGGATCAGGTCCAGCATGGTGGCCCGGCGCAGTTCGTAGCGGTCGCCCGTGAGGAATCCTCCTTGCATGGCGTGTGCGGGGTTTTTCACCCAATCGAGACGCGGGCTCACATGGACATCGGCGATGTCGAACACCGGTTTCGCCGCCGGCGATTGGGCCGGCGATGCGCCGGACAGAAGAACCAGAAAGCTGAGGCAGGCGCGCCCTGGCATGTGTCGAGAATATCTTGCGTGGGCGCGGCGCGCAAGTTCCCCATCTTGCATATGATGTCAAGATGACGCTCGGGCAGACGATCGGGACGTGCTTTCTTCTGTTCACCGCGGGCGGCGCGGCGCTGGCACAAGTGGCCCCGCAAGAAGTCGTGTTCGCGAGCGGCTCGCTCCAGTTGCACGGATTTCTTTGGAAGCCGGATGGCGCGGGACCGTTTCCCGCCATTCTATGGAATCATGGCAGCGAAAAGCGTCCGGGCGCGCAGCCCGAACTGGCCAAGTTCTACACCGATCACTCCTACGTCTTTTTCGTTCCCCATCGCCGCGGACAAGGCCGTTCGCCCGGGCCTTACATTCAGGACCTGGTGTCCGAAGCACCGCCATTCGAGCGCGGGCGGCGGATGATGGAGTTGCAGGAAGAGGAAGTCGCGGACGTAATCGCTGGGCTCGCTTTTCTCAAGTCGCAGAGCTTCGTGGATGCCGGCCGGATCGCCATTTCCGGCTGCTCGTACGGAGGCATACAAACGCTGTTGGCCGGCGAGCGCGAATTAGGAGTAAGAGCTCTCGTGCCGTTCGCGCCCGGAGCCATGTCGTGGGACCGGAACTCCGCTGTGGGCGACCGCCTGAGCGTTGCCGTGGGACGACAGAAGGCGCCGGTTTTTCTCTTGCAGGCGAAAAACGATTACAGTCTCGGGCCGAGCCATGCGCTCAGTAAGGAAGCGGCCCGGAAACACCGCGATTTCGAATCGACAGTTTACCCCGCTTTCGGACGCACGGCCCAGGACGGGCATTGGGGCTTTTGTTCCACCGGTACGGATGTCTGGGGAAGCGACGTGCTGGCGTTTCTCGATGCGCACATGAAATAGCGGGTCTATCCCCCGCCCGAATCGATCGCGCCGGTGCCGGCTTCCTCCTCCACCTTCGTGCCTTTGTTGTCGATGCGCTGGCCTATCGTGCCCCGCATGTGCATCTGGTCTTCGGTTGCGCCGATCCCCGAGAGCTTCCGCGGGTGGCTGGTGGGGTTCTCGTCGGTCAACCTTACAGGTGCCATTGGTACCCTCCACAAGTGCTAGCTGATTATGGTTCGCCCTCGAAAGAAAGTCAATTGTTTCTTTTTTTCGCAAAAAGATGTTCGATATCCGGCCGGAATTCCTGAATCAAATTGGTCCCGGCCGTGAACATTACGCCGAAATTACCGGCCTGGACGCCTTGGTGCAATGGGCTGTATCCGCGCGGATGCCACAACTCGGGGATCATCGTGCCGGCGTAAATTCCGGCTAGTCCGGACACGTCGAACACGCGCTGGCCGGATTGATCGTAGGTAAACAGCGTCCGCTCCAGCGCGTGGCCGACGCGTGACACCGCGCGGCGGTCGTGCGACCGCAGATAGCGTGTATCGTGATGCAGCATGGCGGCCAGCGAGTAATGCACGCTGCCGTCGATCATCGCGCTATAGAACCGGTTCTCCAGACGATGCGTATAACCGTGAAAACCGACACCCCACTCGGTCGGCGCGTGCCCGATGTGATCCAGTAGAGCCGTGCCAGAAATCTGGAGCGCCGGCTGGGTACCCAGAATAGTCTCATGCAGGTACCCATGCCAGCGTTCGTGCCGCGTGAGCGGTCTGTATGTGTTGCCCGTTGTGACAGTGGCCGCCGGCTTCGCAGCCGGCGCAATCGTGCCCGATGGAACCAATTCCTGTCCACTCAGTCCAGGCAAGATCAACAGAGCCAGGGACCAACTCGGCCAGCGCCGCCACAACGATGCCGTGAGTGCTAAGAATTCCATCGTTAAGTTTCCTCGACTATAGCCCGGAGGAGTTATTCCAGGCAAGAATTTCCACGGGACTTTTTTGCGGGTCCCCTCAATGCGGGTATCCGAGCGCCCGTTTGAACGCCTCCAGCGAATTGAAAACGATGGGGCAATAGCAGGCGCGGTCGATGAGCTGCCACATGCGGCTGGCGAGCGATCCCTGCCCGCGCACCAGGTGCGGAAAGCGCTGGCAGGTATCGGGACGGGCATCGTACACGGAACAGAGCGTGCCATCCAGGAAAATGCAGCCCGATTCCTCGGACCGGCGCAGAATTCGCCCCTCTTCGAGGGTCACTTCCGTGCAATCCGCCAGAAACTTCGCGGGCGTCGTGCGCAGGTATCGCGCGAGGCGCTCCACATCGCGCTCCGCCACCGTGACCGTGGCCAGCTTGCAGCAGTTGGCGCACCGGGTGCAATCGATCTGCTCCTCGATTTCCTCGGCGATGTGGCGCAGATTGCGGTCGGAATGGCTGTGCGTTTTCAGATACCGGCGGAAGCGTTCGTTTTCCGGCCGTTTTTTCTCTCCCAGCAGTTTGATCTGCACCAGATCGGTGACCATGTAATTTCCAGAGTAATACGCCCCTAACGGTTGCGGCTCGGCAAGTTATTTGTCAATAGGCAGGCACAATTCCGAGCCGCGTGCGTAAACAAGCGGCTTTCAGCGTTTTTCCGCAAACTGCTAATAGAGGGATAATCAGGGGCATGCATCGCCGCCTGTTCCTGGAAGGCGCGGCCGCCGCCATGTTCGCGGGCATCGCGCCGGGTCAGACCGTCGAGTTGGAAGAAGCCACCGTTGCCGATCTGGCGCGCTTCTCCGCCCGCGAGTTGACGGAGCGCTACCTGGCCCGCATCCGCGAGGTGGACCCGGCGCTGCGGTCGGTCATCGAGATCAACCCCGACGCCGCCAGCATCGCCGCGGAGCTGGATCGCGGACCGAAGCGCGGCCCGCTGCACGGCATGCCGGTGCTGATTAAGGACAACATCGACACCGCCGACCTGATGCACACCACGGCCGGATCGCTGGCGCTTGCCGACGCGCCCACGCCGCGCGATGCCGGCCTCGTAGAGCAATTGCGCGCCGCGGGCGCGGTCATCCTGGGAAAAACCAACTTGAGCGAGTGGGCGAATTTCCGCTCCTCGCGGTCGGTGAGCGGATGGAGCGCGCGCGGCGGGCAGACGCGCAATCCCTACGCGCTCGATCGCAGTCCGTGCGGCTCGAGCTCGGGTTCGGGCGCGGCGGTGGCGGCGAATCTCTGCGCCTTGGCGGTGGGCACGGAGACCGATGGCTCCATCGTCTGCCCGTCCTCGATGAACGGAATCGTCGGGATCAAGCCCACGGTGGGACTGGTCAGCGGCCGCGGAATCATTCCCATTTCGCACAGCCAGGATACCGCCGGGCCGATGGCGCGCACCGTGCGCGACGCCGCGATTCTGCTGGGCGCGCTCGCCGAAGGCCCGCACGCGCAGGCGGACTACACCAGTTTTCTCGAAAGCGACGGCCTGCGCGGCGCCCGCTTGGGAATCGCGCGCAAGTTCTTCGATCTTTCGCCCGACGTGCAAAGAGTGATGGAAGGCTGCCTGGCGCAGATGAAGCAAATCGGCGCAGCCCTGGTGGATCCCGCCGATCTCCCTTCCTTCGGCAAATACGACACCAACGAGAATCTGGTGCTGCAATACGAGTTCAAGAACGATCTGAACGCCTACCTGGCGGCGCGGAAGACCGATCTGACGTTGGAAAAACTGATCGCCTTCAACCAGCAGCGTCGCGCCGAAGAGATGCCCTACTTCGAGCAGGAAATTTTCCTGGAATCGCAGCGGCGCGGCACCCTGAACGATACCGCCTACCTCACGGCGCTAGCCGCGAACCGCAAGCTGTCGCGTGCCGAGGGGATCGACGCGGTGCTCAAGCAGCACAAAGTGGACGCCATCGTCGCGCCCACCACCGGACCGTCGTGGCTGATCGACTGGGTCGCCGGCGATCACGATACCGGCGGCTGCTCCACTCCCGCGGCGGTAGCGGGATATCCGCACGTCACCGTCCCCGCCGGGTTCGTGCACGGGCTGCCGATCGGAATCTCGTTTTTCGGGGCGGCATGGAGCGAGCCGGTGCTGCTCCGCCTGGCGTACTCCTTCGAGCAGGCCACCAAGGCCCGCCGTCCGCCAAGGATGCTGAAGACGGTGGAGTGGGGGTAGTCTTTGCTTTGCGAGAGTCTTCCTCCGCATCTCCGCGGTGAGCGCAGGATTTTGTCCTGCAAATCGAGGTGCGATATGGCTGGTAGTGGTCGTGACTCATAAGTGGCTGTGGACACGGTGAGTTTGTGGCCGGCCTTCGCCATAGCGTGGGCGACGGGAAACAGGAATTGACTTGCAAAGATGGGCCGCTGGAGCAGCGCGTCCTGATCCCGCGATCGGGGGAGCCTTCCAAAGTGGCCGGAACCCGCCGCCTGCGCGGTGCAGCACTTCGCCGTTTGGGAACCTCGTGACCGATTGGTGGCGACAAGGGCTGTCGCCAGGAATCCGGGGCGGCCCAAGGACTGCAATTCTCCTGATTAGCATTAGCGGACGAGGCTGCGATTACGGGGCGAATGGGATCTACCGATGGGCACGGGTTTGGAAGGCGTTCCAGTTCATGCGTGTGTGAGGACCTGCTCCCCACCAGCGTCTAGGAAAGCAGCATGGATCTCCAGGCGGCGGCGTTCCGCCTTTTGCGCCAACTCCGCGTACCCAGGCGCCCCGTGGAGCGACTCAAGCCACGGATCCCGGGCCAGAGACGACGCGCAGAGAAAACCGCCATCGATCACCTTACAGAGAGTCACCATGGCCCGCTCCCGCTGGTTGATGCGTGCCAGGTGGCGGGCAATGTAGAAAAGAGTTTCGGGGTCTGGGTGAATCAGCGTCTCCAGCTCCGCGATAGGCCTTAGACATTCCGCGAAGTTGCCCTCCAAATAAGCCCGCAGGGAATGCATGACGGCCCCGATCAGGCCGGCAACCGGTAGCGCCCCGTACGTCCCCGTTCCGGAAGCCTCGCGCTGGCGTAGCCGTTCTAAGGCCTCCTGGTTACGGTCCATCGCGGCCAGCGCGGCGGCGTCCAGGTAGTAGCCGCCCTTGGTGTCGTAACAAGCCAACGTCTTCTCATACTCTCCCTGCAGGAAATAAGTGTGCTCGACGCTTGTCGTGACGTGCGGATCGAGTCGGCGCGCGTAATTGTGGGCCGCGACGGAAGCCGCCAGTTCGTCGCCATAACGGCAGGCCTGGACCAGGCCCGCAAACAGGTCCGGGTCGTGGCGCCGGAAACGGGCGCGATCGAGTAGCCGGATTATGGCTTGTTGCGATCGGCCCCGGTCGCATTCGATCGGGGTATACAGGTTGTGCGCGAGCGCCAGGTCCGGATTCAGGCTGAAGGCCCGGCGGAACTCCTCGTCGGCCAGTTCATAGATGTCCTCGGTGTCTCCGGCAAACTTTTCCAGAAAGCGATGGATCCTTCCCAGCCGCGCCCACGCCGGAGCATAGTCCGGGTCCTCTTCTAAGCACTGCAAGTAGAGGTCGCGGGCGAGCCTCATGTTTTCAATGGTTCGATGCACCGAGAGCTGGTTGGCGCGAAGATAGTATTCGTATGCTTTGGCGCTGGTGGGCACGTCGTGGCGGAGTATTCGGCGTTCCCGTTCCGTTAGGGGCAGCATCAGAGACTGCACGATCTGGTTAGCCAAGCCGTCCTGAACCTGAAAAAGATCGTCCATGGACGCGTCCAGCGTGTCCGACCAGATCAAGGTTCCACTGGGAGCTGCCAGAAGCTGGCAGGAGAGCCGGAGTTGCGCGCCAATGCGCATCAGGGAACCCGCTAGAATGGCGTCGACATCCGCTTCTACGGCGATCTTCTTCGGGTCCGCGGGCTGCCCTTCGAATCGCAGGGCCATCAGGGTCGACCGCACGGTCAAGCTGTCGATGCCGGACAGAGAGTTGCTGATGGCGTCCGGAAGGCTGTAGGCAAGGAATTCGGTCTCCTCATCTTTGCGAAGAATCCGAAACGGCAGCACAATCAAGCGCGTGGCTGCCCGGGCGGGCGATGCGGCAACTGCGCCAACGGAAGCCGTTTCGACGTCCAGCGCCTGAAGCATTTCAAGTGCTGTGGCAAAGCGATCTTGTGGCCGCTTCGCCAGAGCGCGCCGGATCACCCCATTGAGCACGTCGATCTCTCGCGCACCGCCGAGCTCCGACGGTTCGTGGTGCATCACCCGATACAAAATGTCCACGAACGAGTCCCCACCAAACGCAGCCCGCCCGGCGAGCATCTCGTAAAGGATGCAGCCGGCCGCGAAAATGTCGCTGGCCGGACCGGCCACCGCGCCGCGGGCCTGCTCTGGCGACATGTACTGCGGCGTGCCGAGAATAATTCCGGGAGCCGTCAGATTGGTCGCCGTGGGCGCGGACTCCACGCCGGCCGAGAGCGAATTACCGGTTAAGCGTGCCAGCCCAAAATCGAGCAGTTTGACACAATGCGGAGTCAGGAAGACATTGGAAGGCTTGAGATCTCGGTGGACGATACCGAGGCCGTGCAAGGCGCCTAGGGCCAGCAGGACCTGACGCGCAATCTGCACCGTTTCGGAGGTAGCCAGAGGCCCGTCCGCCAGACGGTCTGCCAATGATCGGCCTTCGAGCAACTCCAACACCAGGAACAGCGTCTCGCCGTCTTCGCCGACCTCGAACAACTGGCACACGTTTGGGTGGTTGACTCGGGCGAGCGACCGGGCCTCGCGCCAGAGCCGCTCGCGGACTTCGGCCGTTTCGCCCCCCCGAATGGTTTTGATCGCGACGGCACGCTGCAGCCGTTCGTCCCAAGCCTGGTAGACAACCCCCATGCCGCCTTCGCCGATTCTGCACACAATCCGGTAGTGCCCGATCGTCTGCGGCATCATCATCAACATTTTATGCTAGACGCGTGCCATGCGCCGCGCCACGGGTTTCACATAGACCGAGAATCGCAAACTCCCAGATCGTCCATCTGAAAGGCGACCCGAATCCCAGAATGCGGGATGGGCTCGAACGCGTCTGCGATCAGCAGGCGTTCACCTCTCGCATGCGGAAGGTCTTTCATTGTTGCACCGTCAGGTAGAGCGTCTGCTGCACCGGTACTCCGCCGACGCTGACGTTGATCTGGGAATCGCCGTTGGCCACTTGGGGAACGGTGATGTTGAACTGATATAACCCGACGGCATTCGGCGCCAGGCCAGCGTAGGTCAACACGGCCGGCGTCTGCCCGAAGCTGATCGACAGATTCGGAATGTTGTTCGACTGGCTGACGACAACTCCCGGCGCGATCGCGGGTGTCACCGGGCCGAAGCCGATACCGTATGCGGTGATCATATCTCCGGGCTTGGCCGGCCGGAACGGAACGCCCGGAATCAATCCGCTGTTGCCCACATACGTGACCCCATCCTGAAACAGCGCGACCAGGTATTGCTTGCCGCCGATGTTGAAGCTCGCCGGAGCGAGCATGCCCGGCGCGGCCGCCGCCTGCTGTCCGGTGAACGGCGCGCTGGTTCCCGCGCAGGTGGTTACCGTGATGTTCACTGAACCCGTGGCGGAATCCGCGGGTGCCTGGACATTGATCTGCCCGCCGCTGATGTAATACACGAACCCGGCGTTGCCGCCGATGGATACGCTCGAAGTATCCAGGCCGGTGGGGGCGTTAGCGCCCTGAAAATCGGAGCCCGTCCACAAGCGCGTGTCGACGGCCAGGTTGGAGCCTTTCACCTCCAGCCAGGACCCCGGAGCAAAGTTGGAAAATCCGCCGAAGTCGGTCGCGGAGTTGATGGAGGCGATGGACGGCGGCGCGGAGATGGTGCACGCTGTGCCTCCGCCAGAGGGCGCGGCAATGGCACTCGCGTTGAACTGCACCGGCGAGAATCCCGCGACCGTTGCCGTCACCGTGACAGCCCCCGGGTTCGCGCCCAGCGTCAGTTGCACGCTGGCCGTGCCGGTGGAATCGCTCACTACGCTGGCCGCACTGAGCGTAGCGGCGCCTGAAGCGACGGCAAAGTTGACCGCGACACCCGGGACCGGAGCACCAGCGCTCCCATTCACGACGACTTGTAGGGGATTCGGCAGCGTCCATCCAACTTGCCCGGTTTGGTTATCGCCGCTCCCGGAAATCGAAAGTCCGCTGGGAATATCGGGGGTCAGCTTGCGCACGGCATTGCCCCCAGGGTCCACGAGATAGACGTTGCCGCCCGGATCCACTGCCACGCCGATCACCCCGAACGATGCGTTTGTGGCCAGCCCGCCGTCGCCGGAATAGCCCGCAGCTCCGTTGCCGGCGATCGTGGTAATGATGCCGCTCGGAGAGACCTTCCTGATGTAAACGGTGTCGCCGAAGTACAGGTTTCCGGAAGTGTCGAAAGCCAGACCAGCGACGAAACCCAGTGCCGCGCTGGTAGCCTTTCCTCCATCGCCGAAGTGGCCGCAACCTCCCGTGCCGGCGTAAGTGGAGATGGTTCCATTCGCATCAACCTCTCGGACTACACAACTGAACTCGTCCGAAATGTAGAGGTTGCCCGAAGAATCGGTCGTCACGTCGGTTGGCCGGTCCAACTCGGCACTGGTAGCTGGACCTCCATCGCCGGAGTAGCCCGCGGTTCCGTTGCCGGCTACGGTGGTGATGATCCCATTGGGTGATACCTTGCGGATGCGCCGATTGAACACGTCCGCGATATAGAGATTCCCGGCGGCATCGACTTTCACGCCTTCCGGGTAATTCAACTGAGCGCTAGTCGCCGGACCTCCGTCGCCGGAAAAGCCGCCCGTTCCATTGCCGGCCACGGTTGTGATGATGCCGCTGGCCGAGACCTTTCGAACGCGGTTATTTCCGCTGTCCCCAATGTAGAGGTTGCCGGCGGAATCGAGTGCCACACCATATGGTCCGATCTGCGCGCTGGTAGCGGGCACTCCATCGCCGGAAAAGCCGCCCCCGCCCGCGACCGTTGTAATGACGCCATTGGGCGATACCCTGCGGACGCGCTCGTTCAAATAGTCCACGACGTAGAAGTTCCCCGCCGCGTCGGCGGCCGCGCCCGTCGGGTCAAACAACTGCGCGCTGATGGCCGGTCCTCCGTCGCCGGAAAAGCCGGTCCCGTTGCCGGCAACGGTATTGATGATGCCGGCTGGCGAGATCTGGCGGACGCGAGAGTTAGTGGAGTCGGCGATGTAGAGATTTCCGGAGGAGTCGATTGCGGCCGCGACTGGGTTACTAAACCCGGCGCTAGTGGCTGGGCCCCCATCGCCCAAGCCGGGTTTGGTCGCGGGACCTGCGATGGTGGAGATAATGCCGCTGGCGGATATCTTGCGAATATCCCCGAAGGACTGTTCCACAACGTAGAGGTTGCCACTGGCGTCGATCGCTAAACCGTTCATGGCGCCAAGCTCCGCGCTGGCAGCCGCGCCGCCATTGCCGGACTCGCCGTTGGTACCGTTACCGGCGGCCGTGGTGATGATGCCAGTGGGTGAAACTTTACGGATACGATAGTTTCCGGAGTCCGCGATGTACAGGTTACCGGCGGAATCCACCGCCGCGCCTGTGGGAGAGTTCAACTCCGCACTGGTGGCAGGTCCTCCGTCGCCGGAGAAGCCATGGCTCCCGTTGCCGGCGACAGTGGTGATGACACCATCGCTGGCGAAGATCTTACGAACGCTTTCAGTTTGCAGATCCGTGATGTAGAGGTTTCCGGCGGCGTCAATTGTCAGACCATCGGGAAGGGCGAAGGTCGCGCTGATAGCCGGGCCCCCGTCGCCGCCGATCGTGGTCAGGGTTCCGCCGCCCGCTATGGTGCTGATTGTGCCCGTCGCCGCCGAGACCTTGCGGATGCGCCCGCCGTCCACGAAGTAGAGGTTACCGGCGGAATCCGCTGCCAGACCGATAGTCCCGGCGGTAACCTGCGCGCTAATGGCCGCTCCTCCATCGCCCGAGAAGCCGCGCCGGCAGGTTCCCGCGAAGCGAGTCAGGATTCGGTTCGCATCCAGTTTGAAAACGCAGCCAAACCAACTGTTGAAGTAAACATTCCCGGCCCCGTCGGTTGCAACCCCGTTGACGTACCCAACGGAGGCGCTCGTACCGGGCACAGGGGTCGGTGGCGGAGCGCCTCCCGCCACGGTCGAGATGGCATACGGCTGCGCCCAGACGAAGCCACAGTTAATCAGCAACAGCCCACATCGAATCCGGGTCAGTCTCATGATTGGTTCTCCTGTAGAGTCCTATGTGCCGGCACACGCTTCCCCTCCTATTTCGCCTCGCAGCCCAAACCAAGGACGGCGTTTGTCTCGATTTCGACGTCAACCACGCTGACCCTGCCGTCTCCGCTCAGATCGTGGACGGCCGGGATCACCCCCAATGCTTCATGGATGATGATCCGCTCATCGCCCACAGTAATGCTCCCGTTTTGTTGAATATCGCAGGGCATCGCCACCACGAGCGTCACATACTCGCTCGCCTGGTTTCCCTTCGAGTCTGTCGCAGTGATGACCATCGGAAAGCTGCCGGTGACCGTCGGCATGCCGGAAAGTGCCCCGCTCGAAAAGGTCATCCCCGCGGGCAAAGCTCCCGTTTCCGCAAGCGTAATGGTACCGATCCCACCCGGACCCGAAAACTGGACTGGCCCGTAAGCTATGCCGAGGAAGCTCAGCCTGACGGTAACGCCGCAGCAGGCGAAATCGCCTGCCACACACCAGACCGGCCGGCACGAGTCCGAATTCCATTTCAATCCGCCTTCCTCCCGCGATGCGCAGGCGCTCGCTGGTAGGTTAGGCGGGAACGGCGGAGAAAAACTACCACCACGGTTCAACTATTTTTCTTCGATGTGTTCAGGCATGGCTCAACGAGTAGCTTGCGCCGGTAGTACTGCGAGGTCCCAAAGGTGTTCCGCAGGATTGAACTTCGGCGCTCGGCCGATCTTCCGGCTAGGCGCGCCGGCGGACCGTCGGGCCCGCCTTTCAGACCTCAACCGAAATACAGCGTCGCCTTGTGGGCCGCTAACGCGAGCGGCGATATAACGTCCCGCCCTTTTCGAAAACCAGATGTGGGTTGACGCCGCATGCAAGCATTTGGCATGGGCGTTGAGGGAGTGTAGCGTGATTGCGCCGGCCCTCAGTTTGCGGATCACGTCGCCGCCGGTATCGGCGATATCGCGATCGGAGCCACGTACCGCGACAGTGCCCGTCGCAACGGACTCCTTACCTGGTCATCGGACTGCTCGCCAGCGCGGGCCTCCGCGCAGGCGAAGTGATCGCTCTACGATCGATTATGTTTCCGCTGGTCCTGCGCTGCCCCAGCGGTCTCTATCGGGTCCGCACCTCGCAGCGCGTGCAGGATGCTATCGAACCTACGTAGCCGCGCAGCCGAGCCCAAGAAGCGCGTTGATCACGAGCTGCACGTCTGCCACGTTCACCACCCCATTATGGTCCAAATCGTTGAGAACCGGAGCCAGGCCGAGAAGTTCGTTGAGGATGAATTGCACATCCGCCACGGTCAAGGCCCCGATGCCGGCGACGTCGCAGGCGGTCGCAATATAGATGGTCAGCTGATAGCTGCTGGTCGCGATGGCCAACCTGCTGTCGGTCACGGTTACCACCACTGTGAAGGGGCTGCCTGTGTTCGTCCCCGGCGTGCCGCTGATCGTCCCGGTTGCGGGCGCGATGCTCATTCCGGCGGGCAAGCCCGTGGCCGACCATGTGTAGCTGCCGGTGCCTCCCGTCGCCGTAATGGTGGTGGGCAGATAGCGTACGTTCACCATTCCCGGCGCGAGCGCCTGCGTTGGGCTAATCGATAGATTAGAAGAACCCGCGAACGCAAATTTCATAATGATCGCGTTTTCCGTGTAGGTGGGGTAGAGGGTGGTCAAGGTGGTCTTCAAAGCTCCTGGAGTGGTGGGAAATCCCTGGAGAGCCGCGCCCGTGACGTAGGCGTTGCCACCCACATCCAGCGCTATTCCAAACACCGTCGAAATCTGATTTTGGGTGGCGTTTCCGAGATAGGTCGAATAGACCAGGCTCGTTCCGTCCGCGCTAAACACGGTGAGAAACCCATTCGTTGTAGTCGTAGGAGGTCTGGTCTGGAGCGCGCCGGGCGTGGTTGGGAAATCGGCCTCGTACCCGTCATTGATTCCTGCCACGAAGGCTTCGCCAACGGAGTTGACCGCGATGCCGTACCCAGCGGTTTCGCCGGGTAGAAGAGTCGAATACTCCAGTGCCGATCCGGTGAGATTGAGTTTAGCAACAAATGCGTCGCCGTCATCTACGAGGCCGGTTTTGTATGCCCCGGGAGTTGTGGGGAACTGCGCGTTTGTGGTTTGTCCGGTCACATAGGCATACCCTGAGCCATCGACGGCGATGGCACGGATCAGTTCTGGGCCACTACTCACTTCATCGAGGAACGTGGAGTAGACGAGTGCAGTTCCCGTGGGGTTCAGTTTGGTTACAAAAACCGCTGACGGCTCACTGGTGGAGGTCAGGAACGCGCCGGGAGTGACCGGAAATGTAGACGTTACAGTACTTCCCGCCACGAAAGCGTCGTCCGAAGAATCCAGGGCAATGGCATAAGTTTGAGTGAAGGCCCCTCCCAAGTATGTGGAATACGATAACGATGCCCCCCCAGCGTTGATCTTTGTGACAAAGCCTGTAAAGCATGGGGCGCAGCCTAGGGCAGTCTGATATGCCCCCGGCGTCGTCGGGTAGGTTGGCGAACCGGTGGTTCCCAGGACGTAGGCATTGCCGTCCGTATCCACCGCAATTCCAGAACTGAAGGTCCCGGAAATTTCCGTCGGGTTTGTCTGTCCCAGCAAGGTCGAGTAAACCAGGCCCGTCCCGGTCGGATTCAATTCTGTCGCAAACGCATAAGAGTTACTCGGATTACCCGGGCCGCTATCGAATGCGCCTGGCGTTGTGGGGAAACCGCCGCTCGTGTACCCGGTCAGATACGCATCGCCCGAGGCATCCAACGCGATTCCAGTCGTGGTTACACTGCTGGGGTAGGAACCGTAAAAGAATGTAGAGTAGACAAGAGCAGAGCCGCCGGGATTCAGCTTGGATACGAAAGCCGCTTCCTGACCGTCGGGATATGTCGACTCGAACGCCCCGGCAGTGACAGGGAAATCAGGTGAAGTTGCGGAGCCGGTCACATACACGTCGCCGGAAGAATCCACGGCGACAGCCGTCCCCGTATCCCCCCCACTGCCGGAGCCGCCGAGGAGAGTAGAGTAGATCAAGGTTGGATCGATGACCAGGGGAAGCGAGCGATCGTAGTCGCCGAGCGAGAAGCCGGCACGGTGTTTTCCGCTAAGCGCGAAGCTCCCCGCGATTTCGCGCCGTCGGCCCGCGACTTCCTGATAGACAATCGGCTTCCCGCATTCCACTTCAATCCCTCCAGCGTGCAGCGTGAGGTTGCCGCGGGAATCGACGCTGACGCGCTCCGCGCCCTCCACGTCGAGGCCAATCGCATTCGGGTTCGCGCCGGGCGCGACAATGAAGTCGAATTCGAGCCGCCGGTTGTCGCCGTGGAAGACCGCGTCCACGCCGGAATAGATACCGAGATACTCGACCGCTGAGTAATTGGGCACGTTGGTGTGCCACCGGTGCGGGTCGCTCCCGATGAAATAGTTCGTCTTGCCGGGCAGTGGATCGCGGCCGGCGATTGTCGAGGGCGTGCTGGCGCCCACAAACTTCAGACGCACGGCGCGCGCGGGATTCTGTGGGTGCGACGCTTCGCGGAGCTGACCTGGAAGTTGCGGGACACGATGCCCGGCATGAGCGGACGCGTGCGCCGGTGAGCTGGCCGGCAGCGAAAGAACCGCCTCTCGATCCGTGAGAAAGAGCGTGTAACCGGGTGCACGGGCGAGGAATTTCACACGCGGATCGGTCTGGCCGGTGTTGGCCTCGAACGACATGGGGAGCGCGGCATACATCTTCATGGCTTGCCTGCGCGATGCCGGCGATAAAGCCGGCGAGGCGTGTGCGTCGGGGCGAGGCTCCGCGACTGGTGGTCCGGGGGATGCCGGCAGCTTTGTCAAATGCGAGATGGCGAGAGGGCGTGAAGCCAACGGGATGGAAAGGGGGCCCGATGGGGCGGTCGATGCCCAAGCTGCCAGCGGAGTAGTGGCAGCGGACTGGGTAGTCCGCTGCCGGTAGTCTGATGCCGCCAGCCCGGCCAGCAACAGCGCACCGAAAGCTATGGCTCCCGTTCGCATCCCGTGAACCCTACTTCGCTTTTCGCCGCTCATCTCCAGCCTCGTGAACTTCCATTTGCGCTCCGCCCTCCTCCAGCGACGCGCAGGCGCTCGCTGATAAGTTAGGCGGGAACGGCAGAGAAAAACTACCAACGGAGTTCAACTATTTTCTTTGATGTGCCCAGTCATGGCTCGACGAGCGGCTTGCGCCGGGAGGTTTTTCCGGTGACCCAAAGGTGCTGCGCGGAATTGAACTTCGGTGTTCCGCGGATTTTTCTGGCGAGCCTGCGCCGAGACACCAGTTTCGCCGTGCGCCCTTCAGAATTTCAATCGAAATACCGTGCCGCCGTGTGGGCCGGGGCCGCTCTCGCGGGCGGCGCCATATAACGTCCCGCCCTTTTCGAAAACCAGATGTGGAAGCGACGCCGCACGCGCGCCGGTGGTATGGGCGTTGAGGGAATATAGCACGATTTTAGTCCATGACCCGCCGGGCGCTGCCGGCGGTTTCAATTCGAATATCACGCCGTCTCCCCATCGGCCACCGACGGCGGCGGTGCCGTAAAAAGCTCCATCCGGACCCACTGCCAGGCCCGCGACCACATCCGAGCCGTCACCGTTCTGCCCGGTGAACACACTCAGTGTGGTCGCCTTCCACTGGCCGCCTGGTGTTGCCGGCGGCTGCAGCTCGAAAACCGAGCCGTGCCCGAACTGGCGCGTAGACGTGCCAAAGAGCGCTCCATCCGGTCCGAAATACAGGCCCCCAGTGGAGCAGACGCCCTCCCCATTCTTTTCGGTAAGCCGGTGCACGATGGTTTCCGTCCACTCCCCGCCGGGCATTGCGGGTGGCTCCAGCTTGAACACCAGGCCGGCATTCGGAGTGTCGCAGCCAGTGGCGCCATAGAGCGCTCCGGCCTTATCGAGAATCAAATCGGCCACCGGATTGGCGCCGTCTGTCGGCCCGGTAAACGTGTGCAGCACCTTTTCGGTCCACTGCCCGCGCGGCGTGGAGGGCGGGGTCAACTGGAATACAATCCCAGCGCCCTGTCCCGGAATCCCGCCGTTCCGGGTTGTGCCATACAATTCCCCGTTCTTGCCGAAAACCAGTGTTCCTTCGGGAGCGCAGCCGTCCCCACCCTGGCGCGTGAAATAGTGCAGCACCTTCTCACTCCAGGCGCCCCCCGCCAAGACCGGCGGCGTCAGCTCGAATACCGTGCCATTGCCCGCCGCTCCGCCGAATGACGTTGTGCCGTATAGTTTGCCGCCTGGTCCTTCGATCACGCCGCCTTCGGGGTTGGCGCCGTCGGCGCCGCCGGTAAAAGTGTACAGAGGCTTGTAGAACCACGGGGCGCCGGCTGCGAGCGGCGGATCCATCTCGAAGACGGTGCCGCTCCACGTTTCTCCCCCGCCTGCGCTGGTTCCGTACAACACGCCGCGCGAGCCGGCCATCAAACCGGAAGGAGCCGTGCCCCGGCGATCCCTGGAAGGAAAAACGCGGAGGATTTCGAATTTCGTATCTTCTCTGAATTGGACCCGTTGGAGGAGGGGCAGTCCGTGGTCGCCCAGTTCCACCGAGACGCCCAGCAATGCCGCGGCAATCGCGAACGCGCGCGCCGTTTTGGCCAGCCGCGGCGAAATCAGCGGACCCTCCGGGTTGGCGAGCTTCGTCAGAGCATCCCGGAGATCCCCCGCCGATTGCCACCGCTCCTCCGGCCGGGTTTTGAGGCAGATTCCGATCACCTCGGCGAGATCGGCCGGAATGGCGGATCGCAGGCTGCTCGCCTTCGGTCCGTCGCCCGCCAGAATGGCTCGGATCACCTCCGCGGAAGACTGCCCCTCGAACGCCTTGCGGCCGGTCGCCATTTCAAAAAGGACCGCTCCCAACGCGAAGATGTCGGTGCGGGCGTTGATCTCACCCCGCTCGATCTGTTCCGGGGCCATGTACTGCGGCGTGCCCAGAATCAAACCGGTCACGGTGAACGCGGAATCGGTCAGAGGGATGGCGTCCAGCACCTCGGCCTCCCGTTCCCAGCGCGCCAGTCCGAAATCGAGCAGCTTCGCGCCGAAGGTGGTGAGCATGATGTTGCTGGGCTTCACATCGCGGTGGATCACGCCGCGTGCGTGAGCGTAGGCCAGGGCGCCGGAGACTTCGACGGCCACGCGCAGCAGTTCCGCGTATGGGACGGGCCCCTGTTTCAATCGCTCGGCCAAGGTTTGCCCGTGGAGGTATTCCATCACCAGATAATCGACGTCCTCGTGGCGGCCGATGTCGTATAACGTGCAGATGTTGGGATGGTTGAGGCTGGAGATGGCCTGCGCCTCGGCTTCGAAACGCCCGCGGGTTCCGGCCTGTTCCAGCAATCGGCCGGCGAGGATCTTCAACGCCACTTCGCGGCCCAGCCGGGTATCGCCGGCGCGATAGATCTCGCCCATGCCGCCCGCGCCGGCCGGCTCCACGATTTCATAAGGGCCCAGACGTGTACCCGGACTCAGGCGGAACTCTCCGGTGGAATCGGCCGCCTTGCGGGCCAAGGCGGACTCGAACGCCTGGCGGAGCCGGCCGGTGGTCATGCCGTCGCGTGCGAGCGCAATTTCCACCGCCGGCCGCTCCAGGAAAGTCCGATGCTGCTCCCCCAGCGCCAGCATCGCTTCCACTTCGCGGCGCAACTCCTCGTCTCCGCCGGAACCCTCCGCCAGGAACGCGGCGCGCTGGCCGGGCTCACGCTCAAGGGCGGCCTGAAAGAGATGCTCCACGCGATGCCAGCGTTCAGTGTTCACGTGCGCCTTCCGCGCTCGGCCCGTAGCGCGTCCCGCCCGCCAGATAGCGGAGCATCCAGGCCTTTGCCGTTTTCCAGTCGCGCATCACGGTTTGGCGTGAAACCTTCAGGTAAACGGCTATCTCCTCGATGCTAAGGCCGCCGAAGAATTTGAGCTCCACCACCTGGCTCTTGCGCCGGTCGAACTTTGCGAGATCGGTAAGCGCATCGTCGATGGCGGCAAGATCCTGAAATCGGTTGGCGGGCAGTTGAAGCGCTTCGTCCAGAACCGCCGGATGGACGCCGCCGCCGCGCTTGAGATAATTGCGGGAGCGGGAATGGTCCACCAGGATTCGCCGCATCAATTGAGCGCACATGGCCAGGAAGTGAGCGCGATCGTGCCATCGCACGCGTGGCGTATCCACCAGGCGCTCGAACGCTTCATGAACCAGGGCGGTGGTCTGCAGGGTGTGGCCGGACCGTTCGCCGTCCATATAGCGGCTGGCCGTCCGCCGAAGGTCCTCGTAAACCAAAGGGATCAATTGATGCAACGCAGCCTCGTCGCCGTCGCTCCAGGCCAGGAGCATTTCGGTGACGCCGCTCTGATTCGGGGACGACATACCCTCGCTAATTAATGCTGGTGGGAACATTCTATCTTACTCGCTGATGCAGCGCCGAATAAGCGTGAGACTCAGTAGCATGGCGGCTGCGCATCGGGCTCACCGCGCTTGCGGAAAGCTCGGCGTGAAGAACTCCACCGACAGGGACACACGCCACGGTTAAGAGCAAAACGAAGTTGTGAACTTTCATGGTTGCCTCCGCAACCTAAGTGCCGTCAGTTTCGATGAAATGGCAACGCCTCGCATGTCCTTTCCGGCGGAAGAAAAGGTCCCCCGGCAAATGACGGAAAACATACGAGATCGGGGAATATGTGGCGAGAAATCCCTGGCTTTACAACAACCCTTGGGCGCGTTACACTTCGTGCACGGAAGTGGCCGGTAACAGTAATCAGATTCGATTCGGTGTTTTTTTGAGGTCCGCCGGGACGCGCGGGAACTGCGGAAACACGGCGTCCGGATCAAGCTGGAAGACCAGCCGTTCGAAATCCTGACGGCATTGCTCGAAAAGCCCGGCGACATCGTTACCCGCAGCGAGCTGCAGGCCAGGCTCTGGCCAGAGGGAACCTTCGTAGATTTCGACAAGAGCCTCACCAAAGCAGTCAACAAGATCCGGACGACCCTCGGCGATTCACCCGTGAACCCGCGTTTCATCGAAACGCTGTCCGGCCGGGGCTATCGGTTCATCGCGCCGGTGCATGTCGTTGCGGACCTCGTGGCCGCCGTCGAACCGGAAGAAGCAGCGCCTGCCCGGGCTGAGCGCCCGCGAGGGACATCGCCAAAGCGCCGGTGGATCGTCGCGGCCGTCTGGGGCGCCGTGGTGGCCATCGTGGCCATTCTGGTCGCCCTCAACGTGGGCAGCCTGCGCGGCCGCTTGCGGGCGGCCCTCGACCTGAAGGGGGCTGTCCCAGGCGGAATTGAATCCATCGCCGTCCTGCCCCTTGAGAATCTTTCCCGCGATCCGGAGCAGGAATACTTCGCCGACGGCCTGACCGACGACCTGATCACCGACTTAGGCAAAATGGTCACCCTGCGCGTGATCTCGCGGACCTCGGTGATGCAATACAAGCGAACCAAGAAGCCCTTGCCGGAAATCGCCCGCGAGTTGAATGTGGATGCCGCCGTGGAAGGTACCGTGCAGCGCTCCGGCAGCCGGGTACGAATCACCGCGCAGTTGCTTCAGGCGCGGACCGACAGGCACCTGTGGGCAGAGACCTATGAGCGCGACTCCGAAGACGTTATACGGCTGGAGAGGCAAATGGCCTTGGCGATTGCCCATGAAGTCACCGGACGGCTGAGCCAGGCCCAGGAGACGCGTTTCGCCCTCGGCGGAACGGCCAATCCGAGGGCCCGCGACGCTTACCTGCGCGGGCGTTCCTTTTGGGGTCAAAGAACGCCTGAACTCGCCCGGGCGGCAGTCGGATATTTCGAGCAGGCGCTGCGGGAGGATCCGCATTTCGCGCTGGCTTATTCCGGCCTTGCCGATTGCTATGCCGTGAGCTGGTGGGAAAAGGGGGAGCAGAATTTGCCCTTGGCGGAGAAATACGCCCGGAAAGCGCTGGCGCTCGAGCCGGACCTGGCCGAGGCCCATGCATCGCTCGGAATCGTCGATGCCTACGGGAGCAGGTACCCCGATGCCGAGAAGGAGCTCGGACGAGCGCTCGATTTGAACCCCAATTACGTGATGGCCCATCACTGGCGGGCTCTTTATCTGCTAGACCTCGGCCGCCTGGAGGAGGCGCTGTCAGAGAATGAGCGGGCGCGGCAACTCGATCCGTTCTCGCTTCCGGTTAATCATTTACGCGTTTTTGCCCTTTTAGGCCTGCGCCGGTACGATCGCGCCCTGGAGCAGGCTGAGACAGAGGCCGCAATCGACCCGCAGTCTCCCCGTCCCCATGTGCAGATAGCCCGCATCTATTGGATTGAAGGCAGAGTCCCGGATGCCCTGGCTGAAGAGCGAAACGCAGCGGCCTTGGCGCACCTGCCGGGGCGGCCGGGCGAGCTGGACGAGGTCGCCGCTGTTTTCGCCAGATCGGGCCTCCACGCTGCGGAGGTGAAGTCTGCACAGTTCAAAGAGAAAGGCTACAAAAGCGCTTACCTCGCACTCCAAGTCGCCTATCAATACGGGCTCGTCGGGGATAAGGGCAAAGTGCTGGGATGGTTGGATCAATCGTTCCGCGACAAGGACAGCGGCTTCAACGGCAGCGGCTCCGAGCGCTGGGCAAATACAGCTCCCGAGTTCGACTGCGTGCTCTCCACCCCCGGCTTCCACGATCTGATGCGCCGCGTCGGGCAGGAGCAGTGAACGCTTGGCACACTCGGCAGGAGCGAGCCTTTCTTCGGATCGCAAGCGGTCGGAAACCGCTCGGATCAATCCACGATCGCCTGATACGCCAGCACAGGCACCAGACGGTCGAGCGTCAGATCACCGGTAGGATGCAACTGCGCCATGAAAATCGTGATCATCTGCTCCTTCGGGTCCACCACAAACGCCGTAAAGAAGAATCCGCTCCAGTTATACTCGCCCGCCGAGCCCAGTTCCGCCAAGGGCGCCTTCACGCCGTCCACACCGAATCCCAAACCGAAACCCTGGTCCGGCGCGATCTTGCCCAACCGGTCCGAAGTCATCAGTTCCACCGTCTTACGGCTGATCAGACGCGTGCCGCCGGCCTTGCCTCCATCCAGCATCATCTGGCAGAACCGCGCATAGTCCATGGCGGTCGAACATAAACCGGCGCCGCCGGAAAACAGCTTCTTCGGTCCGCGGTACGGATAGTCTGCGGAATATGTGAAGGCGCCTTCCGCGATTGGCGCGTCCGGAAAGCGGCTCAAGCCCTTCTCGGGATACCACGTGTAGGCCGCGGCCAGCCGCTTCAGCTTGTCTTCCGGCGGGTAGAAATAGGTGTCCTTCATGCCCAGCGGCTCAAAAATGCGCGTCCGGAAGAATTCATCGAGCGGCTTGCCCGACAGCACCTCCACCAGGTAACCCAGAGCGTCGATCCCCAGGCTGTATTCCCACCGGTCGCCGGGATTAAACAGTAGCGGCATCCCCGCCAGGTGCTTCACGCTATCTCCGATAGTGCCGTCGTACTCCAACAATCCATGCGCCACATTCGCGTCCTTGTACATCTGCCCGACATCTGGGTCCCAGTGATAGGTCAGCCCGGAGGTGTGTGTCATCAAATTGCGGATCGTGATCTCCCGTGAGGCAGGAATCGTATAGGGCTGCCCGGACGCCGGCTTCACCAGCACCTTCGGGTTCTTGAACTCCGGAATGTAATTCGAAACCGGATCGTCCAGCAGGAATTTCCCGTCTTCGTACAATATCATCGCGGCCAGGGTGGTTATCGGTTTGCTCATCGAGCAAATACGAAACAGGGCATCGGGTTCCATCGGCTTGCCAGCCTCGCGGTCCATCATGCCTTGCGCCTTGAACCAGGCGATTTGGCCATGCCGGGCAACCAGCGTCACGGCTCCCGCGATCCGTTTCTCATCGATGCTTCGTTGCACTGCCGCGCCAATTCGCGCCAGGCGTTCTGCGGAGAGCCCCACGGATTCCGGCTTAACCGTCGAAAGTTGCTGCGCCGAGGCCGCCCAGCCGGCCAGCAGGCAGACCATCAGCGCGCAATGTTTATAGAACCGCGACTGTTGATTCATACGTTGGAGTATAGCGATAAAGCGCTTGTGGAGCGCAGATCGGGACAAAAAACTTTATCCATGTTCTTCTATGGCTGAATCTGAGAGCTGGCGGCCCGGGGAATGGCAGACGCTTTGAGTTCGATGGTGTTGTGACAGCAGAGGTCCTAATCCTCCGTCCAAAGCTGAATACCGGCAGTCCATTTTGTCGGCCAGGCATAGCTGGGACCTTCGGGGTGTTTTTGCTGGTGCGCTAGGGACGTCAACACGGACCCGCGCCCGGGCGTTTACCCGGGCGCGGGGAAATTGGCTACTGTTGCGGCTGGTAGCACACTGTTCCCGAATATCTCAACACCAGTGTGCTCTTGCTGAAGTCGGCCATCCCGAAGTAGTTGATCGTGCCGGTGGCGCCGGCGAATCTGCCTGTGCCGCCGGAGATGGTGCTGCTGTAATTCCCCCACGGCACTGCCACAATATTCTTGTCGGTCGGAATCGGGTAGGTTGGCGTAAGGACGGCAGGCTTCATCAGGATTGTGTCGCCCGAACTCGTAACCCAGTAATGTTGAAGGGTGTACGTGCCGTTAGAGTTGACGCTCACGATGTTGGCCGCCACGCTGCCCTGCAGGTCGCCAAAGACCGGCCCCAGGTTGTAGACGTCGGCGATGGCGGCGATGTTGGTCATCAGCACTCCACCCACCGGCTCACAGTGCCCGGGCTGCGCACAAATGGGAAGCGTAGCGACGAGCGCCACGGTCAAGAGTAAAACGAAGTTGTGAACTTTCATGGTTGCCTCCGCAACCTAAGTGCCGTTAGTTCTGATGAAATGGCAACGGTTTGCATGTCCTTTTCGGCGGAAGAAAAGGTCCCCCGGCAAGTGACGGAAAACATATGAGATCGGGGAATTTGTGCCGAGAAATCCCCGGCTTTACAACGATCCTTGGGCGCGTTACACTTCGTGCACGGACGTGGCCGGTAACAGTAATCAGATTCGATTCGGTGTTTTTGAGGTCCGCCGGGACGCCCGGGAACTGCGGAAACACGGCGTCCGGATCAAGGTGGAAGACCAGCCATTCGAGATCCTGGTAGCATTGCTCGAAAAGCCCGGCGACATCCTTACCCGCAGCGAACTCCAGGCCAGGCTCTGGCCCGAAGGAACTTTCGTCGATTTCGACAAGAGCCTCACCAAAGCAGTCAACAAGGTCCGGACGGCCCTCGGCGATTCGCCCGTGAACCCACGTTTCATCGAGACGCTGTCCGGCCGGGGCTATCGGTTCATCGCGCCGGTGAATGTCGCCGCGGACCTCGTGCAGGCGGTCAAGCCGGAAGAAGCAGCGCCTGCCCCGGCCGAGCGCCCGCCAAGAGCGTCGCTATA
>Ga0181521_10000713_pt1 | contig 40990 bp, 41 predicted proteins | sample PEATcosm2014_Bin_32_FD_119764 | JGI IMG/M metagenome (GOLD analysis project Ga0181521, IMG submission 119764) | Peatland microbial communities from MTU Mesocosm Facility, Houghton, MI, USA - PEATcosm2014_Bin02_60_metaG | ecosystem: Environmental > Terrestrial > Soil > Wetlands > Peat | place...
ACCCTGGGAAATGACGAGGTGACCGGTGATCCTGCACCGTGACGGATCCGTCCGTCGCATGGGGACCGAAGCCAAACCCGCGTCCGTTCCCGACCTGTCCAGGGTCCTGCGCCAAGCCCGGGCGACCCGCGGACTCGACCTCGACGCGGTCAGCCAGCAGACCGGGATCCCCCTCGACCAGCTCCAGGATCTCGAATCGGGCACCGTCGACCGTCTCCCTGATCGCGTGGCGATTCTCAAGGCACTTAGCCACTACGCCGCATTCTTGAACCTCCCCGCCGACCAGTTCGTGATGGTCCTGGTCGAACACTGGCCCAGCGCGGTGAGCGGCGCTCCACCGGTGGTGGTGGTGCACGACGGGCCGCCCAACGGCAATCGGGCCACCGACACCGCCGTGAAGACGCTGATACCGCCCGCGGCGCGTGCGCCGGTCGACGATCTGTCCACGCGCGCGGTGCCGCTGTCGGTGTCGACGAGCACCGGGCGAACACCCTCGGTCCCCCTACCCGTCTCCGAGGGCCGGTACAACTCGACCGCCCAGGTACCGATGGTGATGGCCGACACCGGCGTCACCCCCGCGGTGAGGCCCGACCCGATCGACGGGTTGGGCCTCGTGTTCGTCCGGGCGCTGGTCATCGTGACGATGCTGCTGCTCGCGGTGGGCACGGCCTGGCTCGTCATCAACCGCGTCCACCCGCAGTGGCTGGCCCAGCTGCACATCCCGTACACGAGCAAGGGGGTGGCCGGCCCGCTCCCGAGCACCGCCACCAAACCCACCACGGCGGCTCACAAGTCCACGCCACGCCCGACGGCCGCTCCGGCGCTGCAGCTGGTGTCCGCCAATGCCAACAGCGCCAACTTCTCGGTGAGCGCGGCGGTGTTCGACGTCCGCATCAGTGCGAGCGGCGGCGCGACCTGGGTCTCGGTCAGCGGACCGCTCAGCACTAACCCTGTGTTTGCGGGAATCCTCCAGAGCGGCCAGACGCACGTCGCCGCGGCAAACCACCAGCTCACGGTGCAGATCGGGTCGACCGCGGCGCGGGTGGCCGTCCAAGCCGACAACCACGTGATCGGGACCTACGTCCCCCCGGGGGCCCCGTTCACGATGACGTTCACCACCAAGTAGCGCCCGACGAGCCGGCTAGCGCTCAGTCCTGCTCGGCCGCCACCGGGGCCACCGCCGCCACCGCCTGGCCCTCGTCGAGGTTCATGACGCGCACCCCGGTGGCGTCGCGACCCTGAGACGCGATCTCGCGCACCGACATGCGGATGACGACACCCCCTGAGGACACGAGCAGGATGTCCCCCTCGTAGGGGACCATGAAGGCGGCCACCACCCGGCCGCGCCGGGCGGTCAGCTTGATCCCCCGGACACCTTGGCCGCCTCGGGCCTGGCTGTGGAAGCGCTCCAGCTTGGTGCGCTTACCGTAGCCGGCGTCGGTGACCATGAGGATGTCTACGTCGTCGCGAGCGACGTCGCAGGAAACCACCTCGTCTCCTTCGCGCAGGCGGATGCCGCGCACGCCGGCCGCGTCGCGTCCCATCGCCCTCACGTCGTTCTCGGAGAAGCGGATCGTCATCCCCGAGCGGGTTACCACGAGCATGTCGTCGTTCCCACTCGTGGCGACCACGTGCATGAGGCTGTCTCCTTCGCGCAGGTTGATCGCGATGAAGCCCTCACGACGGGACTTGTCGTATTCGCTGAAGGCGGTCTTCTTCACCTGCCCGAGCGCGGTGGCGAACATCAGGTAGTGGTCGGCCGGGAAGTCACGCGTCTGGACGATCGCCCGGATCGTCTCGCCGGTCTCGAGCGGCAACAGGTTCACCAGCGCGGTGCCCCGCGCGGTGCGCTCCTTGGTCGGGATCTCGTGCCCGCGTAGCCGGTAGACGCGGCCGCGATCAGAGAAAAACAGCAGGTAGGCATGCGATGAGGTGTGGACCACGTGGGTGACGAGGTCCTCCTCCTTGAGCCGGGCCCCCTGCACGCCCCGGCCGCCCCGGCCCTGGGTGCGGAACGCGGTAGCCGGGACCGCCTTCACATACCCGGCCGCGGTCATCGTGACCACGATCTCCTGGTCGTTGATGAGATCTTCGAGCGCCATCTCACCGGGGTCGTGGGTGATGATGCTGCGACGCTCGTCGGCGAAACGCTCGCGGACCTCACCCAGCTCGGTCTTGATGACGCCGCGCAGCCTGGTGTCGTCGGCCAGGATCGCCTCGAGGGCGGCGATGGTCTCTCGCAGCTTGGCCATCTCCTCTTCGAGCTCGCTCCGGCCCAGCCGGGTCAGCCGGCCCAGCTGCATGTCCAAGATGTGGTTGGCCTGCTCCTCGCTGAAGGAGAACGGCTCGGCCATGAGGGCCGCCCTGGCCTCGGGTCGGTCGGCCGAGCCCCGGATGGCCGCGATCACGGCGTCGAGCATGTCGATCGCCTTCAGCAGACCCTCGACGATGTGGGCCCGCGCGAGGGCCTTGCGAAGCTGGTACTCCGAACGGCGGGTGATGACCTCGACCTGGTGGGCCACGTAGTGGCCGAGCATCTGGGCCAGGTTCAGGGTACGCGGGACCCCGTCGACCAACGCGAGGGTGTTCACCCCGAAGCTGGTCTGCAGCGGCGTGTGCTTGAAGAGCTTGTTGAGCACGACGTTCGCATTGGCATCGCGCTTGAGCCGGATGACGAGGCGCGGCTTGCGAGCGGCCGAGTCGTTCTGGACCTCCGATATCCCGTCGAGGTCGCCCGCGCGAACAAGATCGTGGATCTTCTGCTCCACCACCTCCACCGAGGTTTGGTAGGGCAGCTCGGTCACGACGATGCTCGTGCCGCCGCGGCCCTCTTCGATCTCGGCCACCGCGCGCATCCGGATCGAACCACGCCCGGTGCGGAAGGCGTCGATGATCCCCTGCCGGCCCAGAATGAGCGCCCCGGTCGGGAAGTCGGGGCCCTTCACGAAGTTCATCAGGTCGTCGGGTGTCGCCTCGGGGTGGTCGATGAGGTGCATGGTCGCGTCGATCACCTCGCCCAAGTTGTGGGGCGGGATGTTGGTGGCCATGCCGACCGCGATGCCCTGGGAGCCGTTGACCAAGAGATTGGGGAACCGGGCCGGGAGGACCGTCGGCTCGTCGGCCGAGTTCGAATAGTTGGGAACGAAGTCGACCGTCTCCTCGTCGATGCCCGCCATGAGTTCCAAGGCCAGCGGGTCGAGCCGGCATTCGGTGTAGCGCATCGCCGCCGGCCCCTCGTCGGGCCCGGTGCCACCAAAGTTCCCGTGTCCGTCGATGAGGGGGAGTCGCATGCTGAACTCCTGCACCATGCGGACCAACGCGTCATAGATGGCCTGGTCACCATGGGGGTGGTACACCCCCATGACCCGGCCGACCACTTCCGCGCACTTCACATGCGGACGGTCCGGCCGCAGTCCCTGGTCGAACATCGAGTAGAGGATCCGGCGGTGGACCGGTTTCAGGCCGTCACGGACGTCGGGCAGGGCCCGCGAGACGATGACCGACATGGAGTACTCGATGAAGGAGCGCTCCATCTCTTCTTGGATCTCGATGGGCTCGATGAAACCGAGGACCGTGACTGCACCGCCGTCCTGCGCGTCGCGTCCGTTCCCTCTCTGACCATTGGTCGAGGTGGTGTTGCGGGTGGTTCGTCTGGTCGGCATGTCTGTTACGCCCTCAGATGTCGAGGAAGCGCGCGTCCTTAGCGTTGGTCTGGATGAAATGGCGCCGTTGCTCGACGTCGTCGCCCATCAAGATGGCGCATACCTCGTCGGCCAGGGCCGCCTGCTCGACGTTGATCTGGAGCAGCGACCGCTTGGTCGGATCGATGGTGGTCTCCTTCAGCTCACCGAAGTCCATCTCGCCCAGGCCCTTCAGCCGCTGGAAGTCCGCCTTGTGGTTGGGGTTCTCGGCCAGGAAATGGTCCTTGGCCAGGTCGTCACGCAGATAGAGCTTCTCCTTGCCCACAAGCGTCGAGTACAGGGGCGGTTGGGCCACGTACACGAACCCGCCTTCGACGAGCGCCTTCATCTGGCGGAAAAAGAAGGTGAGCAGGAGCGTGCGGATGTGAGACCCGTCGACATCGGCGTCGGCCAGGAGGATCACCTTGTGGTAACGGATCTTGGTGATGTCGAAGTCGTCGGCCAGGCCGGCACCGACCGCCGCGATCAGGGCCTGGATCTCGACGTTCTTTAGCATCTTGTCGACGCGGGCCCGCTCGACGTTCAGAATCTTGCCTCGGATGGGCAACACGGCCTGGGTGCGCGGGTCGCGGGCGTCCTTGGCCGAACCGCCGGCCGAGTTGCCCTCCACGATGAAGAGCTCGCACTCGCGTGGATCGCGTGACGAGCAGTCGACCAACTTTCCGGGGAGCCCGGCGCCGTCGAGTGCCGACTTGCGTCGGGTCAGGTCGCGGGCTTGGCGAGCCGCCACCCGGGCCCGGGCGGCCAACAGCGCCTTTTGCACCGCTTGATTGGCCTCGCGGGGGTTCTCTTCCAGCCAGTCGGCCAGTTTCTCGTTAGTGGCCCGCTCGACAAGCGACCGCATGGGCACGTTGCCCAGCTTGGCCTTGGTCTGGCCCTCGAACTGGGGGTCGGTCAGTCGAACCGAGACGATCGCGGTGAGCCCCTCGCGGATGTCCTCGCCGAGGAGGTTCTCGTCCTTCTCCTTCAAGATGTTCTTTGCGCGGGCGTAGCGGTTGACCACGTTGGTCAGGGCCTTCTTGAAGCCCTCCTCGTGCATTCCTCCCTCGGTGGTCGAGATCCCGTTGGCGAACGAGTGCAGGCTCTCGTGAAACCCGGTGTTCCACTGGAGCGCGACTTCCACTTCCATGGTGTTCTCGGATTGTTCGAACGAGGCCACCTTGCGGAACAGCGACTCCCGAGCCGCATTCAGATGCTTCACGAAGTCGATGATCCCGCCGTTGTACTTGAAGGTCGTGCGCTGACCGTCGGCCTCGCGCTCGTCCACGAAACGGATCTCGAGGCCCTTGTTCAAGAAGGCCATGATCTGCAGCCGCTCGATCACCGTCTGGGCCCGAAACTCGACCTCTTCGAAAACTGTCGGGTCGGGCCAGAAGGTGACCGTCGTGCCGGTGCGGCCCCTTGGGGCCGGTCCGGTTGGCTTCAGTTTTCCGACCGGCTCGCCACCGTTCTTGAACTCGAGCACGTAGTGCTTGTCGTCGCGATCGATCTCGAGCAGCAGGCGGGACGACAACGCGTTCACCACCGAAACGCCGACGCCGTGCAATCCCCCGCTGACCTTGTAGCCCGCGCCGCCGAACTTCGCGCCCGCGTGCAGGGTGGTGAGCACGATCTCGGCCGCGCTGCGACCTGGGTAGTTCGGGTGTGGATCCACCGGGATGCCCCGCCCGTCGTCGACCACCCGGCAGCCACCGTCGGCGAGCAGCGTGACGTCGATCCGGGTGCAGTACCCGGCCATCGCCTCGTCGACGGCGTTGTCGACGACCTCCCAGATCAGGTGGTGAAGGCCACTCGGTCCGGTCGAACCGATGTACATCCCGGGCCGGAGCCGCACTGGCTCAAGGCCTTCGAGAACCGTGATTGCACTTGCGTCATAAGTCCCGCTACCACGCTTAGGCAATACCGCTCTCCACGCTCCAACCTACGGGCGCGACCTTCCTCGGAGAACCGAGTCGGCGCGCATTCCGGACGCTACGAACGAAGGGATTTCTCGTCCGGTGACTCCTTTGATTCTACTCGATCGCGCCCGCCCGCCGGTGCGCCTAGTGGGTCATCGGCGGCGATTTCACGTCGTTAGATGCCCACCTCAGGGCTCGGATCGGGCCGCGTGGGCCCACCGGCTGCGAGGCCGGTTTTCAGGGCCGACGGACAACGACTTCGAGGTGGGCCGGCGCCCTGCCCGCGACCTCTCCGACCTGTGCCAAAACCGAGCTCCCGAGGGCCCGAACCTGGGTCGCCCAGGCTGGGTGGTCGGCCGCGACCACCAGCGCGTCGGCGGTGATCCGGATGGGTCGAACGTGGGCGGCCAGTGCCGGTCCGACGATCTCTTCCCAGCGGCCGAAGATCGCGCCGAACTCCCCGGCGCTCTGCGGCGCGATGTGGCTCACCACCGCGTCGAGGGTCTCGCTCACCCGGCGCGGGCCGTCGTCCCGACGTCCGTGGATCTCGCCTCGGCTCACGACCCGAGCTCCCTGACGTCGACCACCAACGCGACGTCCATGCCGGCAGGTAGCGGCACCGCTGTCGAGAGAAGGGACTGCCCGGGAGGGAGCTCGCGGACCAGCGCCCGGCTGCGATCGGGGTCGAGTTCGGAGAATACGTCGTCGAGCAGCAGAATCGGCGGTCGTCCAAGTCGCTTTGTGAGCAGGTGGTGGACGCCCAGCCGCAACGCCAACGCGAGGCACCGTTGTTCGCCCTGAGACGCCTGCACTCGCGAGTCGCGGCCTTCTAGTTCGACCGCCATGTCGTCTCGGTGGGGCCCGGCGGTCGTCGCGCCACGTCGCAGATCTTCACGGCGCCGTTCCGCCAGCGCGACCTCGAAAGGCCCTTCCCAGGACTGTTCGTACTGGAGTCGCACGTTCACCACACCCGAGATATTCGCGAGGGCGCCATACGCGTCGGCGGTCAGCGGCGCGAGTTCCTCTAAGAGGTCTCGTCGCGCCTCGACGAGAATCGTGGCTGCCTTGGCCAACCGCTCGTCCCACACGTCCAAGGTCGCCTCGATCTCGGTGGTGCTTCTCCCACCCGCTTGTCGAAGCAGCGCGCCTCGCTGACGCAGGGCCCGGTCGGTGTCTTCGAGCGCGGTGGCCGCTCGTCGGTCCAGCGACGCCAGCGCGTCGTCGAGCAAGCCGCGCCGCGCCGCCGGTCCTCCCTGCACCACCGCCAGATCCTCGGGCGAAAAGACGGTCACCGGCACGGCCGCCGCCAGATCGGCACGGCGGGCTCGCTGACGGTTGACCTGGGCTCGCGACTCCCCCGGCCCCCGGGTCAGCTCGGTCTCAACCGTCACCTTCCGGCCGGCGTCATTGAGCTCACCGCGGACATATCCCCGTTCGCAACCCCCCCGAACCATCGCATCGCGCGGAGCGCCACGAAAGGACCGCTGCGAACCAAGGAATGCCACCGCCTCAAGAACGGTCGTCTTTCCACTTCCGTTGGGTCCCGACAGCACCGTCGTCCCCTCCATCGCCGGCTCGAACATCGCGTCGGCGAAAAGACGGAAATCCGTCATCGAAAGCTGGGTCAGAACGAGCGCTGCCAGATCGGCTGGTTTGTGTGATGCCAGTTCCGGGTGCACCGGAGCGGCTCACGACACCCGGACGGGCATCAACAGGTACCGGTAGTCGTCGCGCTCCGCCGCCCGGACCGTGGCCGGCCGACTCGGGTCGGCGGTCTCGATGATCACCTCGTCGTCGGCCACCGCCTCCACGCCGTCGATCAGATACGACGGGTTGAAGGCAATCACGAGGTCCTCACCGGTGAAGTCCCCATCCACGGTCTCGTTGGCCTCCCCCACCTCTTGAGAGACGACCGAGAGGTCCACCCCGCCCTGGCGCATCGACAGACGGACCGGGGTCGTGTTGTCACGCACCAAAAGGCGCACCCGCCGCAACGCACCGAGGAGTGATTCCTTCCCGACATGGAGACGATTTGGATACTGGTTGGGAATGAGCTGGCGATAGTCCGGATACGCGCCGTCGAGGAGCCGGGTCCGAATTTCGACCGGTCCCAGCCGGAAGGTGATCTCATGGGTGCCGGCCGTCACCTCGACGCCGCCTGCCTCTTCCCTTCCAAGACCTGGCAGCCGTTGCAGTTCGCCCAACGCGCGTGCCGGCACAAGGATCTCCGGCGCGTCAGGGATGGCTTTTGTGTCCTTTAGGTCCCGCAAAGCGAGTCGGTACGAGTCCGTCGCCACAAGCCGAACCACACCTTCTTCGGTGGTCATCAAAACACCGGTCAAGAGCGGTCGAGCGTCGTCTGTCGACGCCGCCCGGACCACCTGACGAAGCCCTTCCATCAAGGACGGGCCGAGGACGTGGCCGGCCTCACCGGTATGACTCACCGTCGGGAACTCCACGACCGGGAAGGCCCGGAGCTCGAAATGTGATCGAGCGGCCGAGATCTCGATTCGCTCCTCGCCGGTCTCGATGGTCACCGCGCCGGGCTCGAGCGACCGAACAATCTCGGTGGCCAACCGGGCCGGAACTACACAAGATCCGTCTTCGAGCCCGATTACTTCTTGCTCCATCCGGATGGTGAGGTCGAGATCTGTCCCGGTTCCGACGAGCCGGTTTCCCTCACACACCAACAGGACACCCGAAAGCACGACGGATGAGACCCCGCGTCCGCCAACGGCTCGACCCACAGTCGACAAGACATCGACCAACGCATCTCGTTCAGAACGGAACTTCACTGATCCGGGTCCTTTCCATGGCCTGGGTCACGCTGCGCGACTTTTGTGTGACAAGAAGAAATTGAAATTGTTAGTAGTGGTAGTAGCACCTGGGGATTGTGGAGAAGATCACGGGATCGCTGGTCGGACACCAGGTCGTGGTGCCAACGTCGGTGGAGGAAACGGGGACGACCGGAGCGTTCGGGGGACGCGGCCGCGACCACCTGCGGAAAAGTACCGGTTGCTCCACAGCGCGCGGGCCGGGAATCACAGGTTTCATGGTGTTTGTTCCCCAGGGGGTCACGGTCCCGTCTTGATCTTCAGTAACAGGTCGGTGACCTGCTCATAGATCTGCCGGCGTTCCTTCATTTGCCCGCTGATCTTCTCCACCGCGTGGATCACCGTCGTGTGGTCGCGGCCGCCGAACACCCTGGCGATGGCCGGGTAGCTGTAGTCGGTCAGATTACGGACCAGGTACATGGCCACCTGTCGCGCCGTGACAAGCGGCCGGGTTCTGCTGGGGCCGCAGATCGCGTCGATGGTGAAGCCGTATCGGGCCGCCGTAGCGTCCAGGATCATCTGGGGGGTGATCCGACGAGGCTCGTCGGCGGTCACGATGTCGTAGAGGACTCGCTCGGCGAGTGGAAGGGAGATCGGCTCCCGATTGAGGCTGGCGAAGGCCGTCACCCGGATGAGGGCCCCCTCAAGCTCTCGAATGTTGTTCTTCACGTGGGTCGCGATGAACTCGAGGACGTCGTGAGGAATGTCGTCGTGGTCGGCCTCGGCCTTGGAGCGCAAGATGGCGAGCCGGGTCTCAAGGTCGGGCGGGTCGATCTCGGTGATCAATCCGGACAAGAAGCGGCTTCGCAGCCGATCTTCCAGCGTCTCGATGGACTTGGGCGGCCGGTCCGAGGTGAGCACGATCTGCTTGCCGGTCCCGTGCAGGTCGTTGTAGGTGTGGAAGAACTCCTCCTGGAGCCCCTCTTTGTTCTGCATGAACTGGACGTCGTCGATCAACAGGACGTCGCACTCGCGATAGCGCCGTTTGAACGCGATGGTCGTCGACATACGCAAGGAGTCGACGAAGTCGTTCATGAAGGTCTCGGTGGTGACGTAGAGCACCGTTCGCTTGGGAAAGTTCTCCCGGACGTAGTTTCCGATTGCGTGCAAGAGGTGGGTCTTGCCCAACCCGGAGTCGCCGTAGATGTAGAGCGGGTTGTATGAGCGACCAGGCGTTTCTGCGACCGCCTGAGCTGCCGCGTGAGCCAACCGGTTCGAGGACGCGGCCACGAAGGTGTCGAAACTAAACCGGGAGTCGAGACTCACCGACTTGGTCTCTCGCGGCGCGGTCGTAGACATCGGGTCGCTTCGCCCATCCCCGGTCACCCCGGTCACCCCGGTCACCCCGGTCGGCTCGGGCATCGAGTAACTGGGCGGCACCGGTGGCGGGACCTCGTTCAGGACTTGGAGCCGGACCTTGACGGTTTGACCGGCGATCGACGCCAGAGTGCCCTCGATCAGCGGGACAAACCGGCTCTCCACACGATCTCGGACCGCCGAGTTGGGGACCCCCAAAACGAGGACCCCGTCATGGCCCGTATCGGTCACCGCGATCGGCTCGACGCTGGAAAGCCACATTTGCCACGTCGCTTCCGAAACCTGTTCACGCAACGACGCAGTACAGCGCGTCCACAGCCCATTGCTTTGTTCCACCTGCTCCTCCGGACCCCTCCGGGCGGGACCGTCCACAACGTGGTCCACAGGTGTGGAACACAGGTCGCCACCTGGTCGTTCGAACGTACACCGTTGCGGGCGCAGCGACTAGTGGCGATACACGAATCGCGCCTAGCATCGGAGAAACGATTTCCTCTGCTCAACCGGTGATTTTTCCAGCCGGCGCTGGGCACCCCGAGCGATGGCGCTGCGCCGTCGAGGGACCACGAAAGGCCGATCGGACGTGAAGCGGACCTACCAACCAAATACCCGCAAGCGGGCCAAGACCCATGGGTTTCGCGCGCGCATGGCGACCAGGGGAGGCAGGGCGATCCTGCGGGCCAGGCGGCTCAAGGGGCGCCGTCGGCTGACCGTCTGAGACGTCGTGACCTCTCGACCTGTCGGACGCATCCGCCAACGGAGCACCTTCGTCGCGCTGCGGCGACCGGCGGGCCGGTCCGCGTCCGGACCCCTCCGGGTGAGCTGGGTGCCCGGCGATCCCTCAGACCCATTTCCCCTGGTCAGCTACGCAATTGGGCGACGTTGCGGCAACGCGGTGCAACGGAACCGCCTCCGGCGTCGGCTCCGGGCCGTGGTCGGGCAGTGCCAGATTCCGCCGGGCAGCTATCTCGTGATCGCCGACCGGTCGGCAGCCGACCTCGGCTTTTCGGACCTGGCCTCGACGGTAGGCTCAGCCATGAACTCGGCCGCAAGAGGGAGTCGGCGATGACCGACCGATTCTCTCCGCGCCGCCTCGCCCTGTCTGCGATCAGGGCGTACCAAGGCTTGCGGGCCGGTCACGCCTCGCCGTGCCGCTTCTGGCCATCGTGCTCGGCCTACGCCGCCGAGGCCATAGAAACCTATGGCCTCTTTTCTGGGGGCCGGTTGGCCGTTCGGCGCATCCTGCGTTGCCACCCCTTCGGCGGCCGGGGCGTGGATCTGGTGCCGATCCGGGTTGAAGAACGGGAAGGCCGATGACATTTCTCGTCGAGAACGCCCTGTTCCACACCATCGGGAGGATCTTTCAGCCGCTGTTCGACCTCGTCGGGTGGGTGCTGGCCTTCATCTACGGGCTGATCCCGAACTACGCGATCGCGATCGCCCTGCTCACGGTGATCATCATGCTGCTGCTCACGCCGCTGACCGTGAAGAGCACAAAATCGATGCTCGCCATGCAGCGGCTACAGCCGGAGATAAAGAAGCTCCAAACAAAATATAAAGGAGCCGAAAACCGGCAGAAGCTAAACGAAGAAATGATGGCGCTGTACAAGCAGCAGGGCATAAATCCTGCCGGCGGCTGCCTGCCAATGTTTTTGCAGATGCCCTTCCTGATTATCCTTTATGACACGATCAAGGGCCTGACAACGACGGTGCTCGTGAAGGGTAAGCTGACGGTTGCCCCCCGGTATATCCCGAAGCCATCTAGCCACTCGACGGGGACCGCCCTGGTCGATAAGCTGTACCACAGCTTAATCCTGAGCGGCGGGAAGATGGTCGCCTTCGGGGTGAACCTTGCCGACAAGCCGTTTGCACACGGGCTCAGTGGGGGTGCTCGGATTCCCCTTTTTGCATTGGTGGGGTTGGCTGTCGCGTTGCAATACATCCAGATGAAGCGGATGAACAGCCGGAACTCTCAGGCTTCGATCAACAAGCAGATGCAGACAATACAGAAAGTAACCCCGATTTTGTTTGCTTATATTTACTTTTTGATCCCGGCCGCTGTGGTCATCTATATGGTTATTTCGACGGTCATCCGGATTGCAACCCAGGAGATCATGTTCGGCACCGGCATGGTGCAGCCGGTCGGCGCCGAACGAGGGATCAGTGGGGCGAAGAGCCGAATCGGCGGTGTGGTCACGGCTCCGGCGCTGGTCGAGGAGACCGAGACACCGCCCAAGACCAACGGCGCGACGACACCGCCCAAGACCAACGGCGCGACGACACCGCCCAAGACCAACGGCTCGCGTTCGACGTCGAAGCCCCGGGCCGCCCGGAACGGCAGGGGGAACTCGAGTTCCAAGGCCAACGGGGCTGGTAGTACCAATGGTGCGACCCCCGCCCCCCCACCGGCTCACCCAAGAGCGCGGGGAAAGAGACCTCGGAAGGCACGCTAGGTAGTGGAGTGGGTTGAGATCTCGGGCCGGACGCTCGAGGAAGCGAAGGAGATCGCGCTCGAGCAGCTCGGGGTCGCAGAAAGCGACGCCGAGGTGATCGTGCTCTCCGAACCAAAGGTGGGTCTGTTCGGCCGGACGCGCGGGGAGGCACGTGTTCGGGCGCGGGTGCAGCCCGTTGGACCACGGCCGAAGCGCCAACGCCGGCCTCGAAAGAGTGAGTCGGGTCGCAACGGGGGTTCGAAGGGCAACGGCGACCGGGGCCGGCCTTCAGGTGGCGGCCAGCCGCAGGAACGGGTCAGGGCGGAGCAGTCGGCCGAAGGGTCGACCACGAGCTCTTCGGGCTCACGGTCGGCTCGCCGGAGTAGGTCGAGGTCGCGTGCGGCCAGCGGCGAGGGCGCCGGAAACGGCCAGGGTGCGTCGTCGGCGGGACCGGCCGGGCGCGGCCGAAGCGATCAAGTTCGACAGGACAAGGAGGCCGACATGGCCGAAGGTGTGACGTTAGAGGAGCAGGCCGAAGCGGCCAAGGACTTCATGGAAGGTCTGCTGGAGGCCTACGGCTACGAGGCCTCGGTCGAGACTCGGGTGCTGGACGAGGACACGATCGAGGTTGCCGCGAACGGGGGCGAGCTGGGTTTGTTGGTAGGCCCCCGAGGCTCAACCTTGGCCGCGCTGCAGGATGTCACCCGAACGGTGGTTCAGCACCGGTTCCCGACAAGGACCGATCGAATCGTGGTCGACGTCGGCGGCTACCGGCAACGTCGGGTGGCGGCCCTGCAGAAGTTCACCCAGCAGATCGCAAACGAGGTTCTCGAATCTGGGGAAGAACGGGCTCTGGAGCCGATGTCGCCGGCCGACCGGAAGGTGGTCCACGACACGGTGAACGAGATCGAGGGTTTGGTCACTCGGTCCGAAGGTGAGGATTCCGCTCGTCACGTGGTGATCGCCCCGGCTTCTTAGATGGCCCCGGGGGCGGACTCGGCGGCCGACTCCCCCGTCGCGCCGGTGGTTCTGGACGTCCTCTCCGACGCCCAAGACCAAGGCTTCATCGGACCGGGCCCGCTCGAACCCCATGTGGTGCATGCCCTCGGTTTCGCCGATGCGCTGACGCGAGTGCGCGGCGGCCCGCCGGCGGCCGATGACCACGTGGTGGATCTCGGTGCCGGTGGTGGCCTGCCGGGGTTGGTGCTTGCGTACACGTGGCCGGGGGTGCGGCTCAGCCTGGTCGAGGGTTCGGCTCGCCGGGGAGCGTTCCTCGAGGAGGCGGTACGGCGGTGCCGGCTCGAAGCCCATGTCGACGTGGTGGTGAAACGGGCGGAGCTTGCCGGCCGTGACCCGGAGCTTCGAGGACGCTGCAGCCTGGTGGTGTCCCGGGCGTTCGGGAACCCGGGAGAGACCGCCGAATGCGCAAGCCCGTTTCTGGACCTCGGCGGACTGGTGATCGTGTCGGAACCGCCGGAGGCCCGAGGGGAGGGAGGATGGCCGCCCGAGGGGCTGGGCCTGTTGGGTCTCGAGTGGGTCGGTTCGGGGTTGGTGACCAGTGGATTCGCGGTGTTCCGGCAGGTCCGGCCGTGTCCTGATCGATACCCACGCCGGGTCGGAGTTCCGAGGAAGCGACCACTGTTCTAGCCACGGCCCGGAGCCAGGCTGTCCGTCCGTAGGGTGGTTGAAGTCCTGTTCCCCAAGAGCCCGGTGTTTCACGTGAAACAGGGGACTCCCCCATCGCCGGACGTCCGCCGCCGGGATCTCATGGGTGTTTCACGTGAAACAGGCCGTGGAATCCGCAAAATAGACTTGACCCCACGCACACATGCGACGAGGATTGAGTTCGTGCTCGTGCTGGCAAAGAAGGCCTGATGCGCCTTCGGCGTCGCGATCGAGATCAACCGCAACCAGAGGCAGAGACCCAGACAGAAGAACGCTTCTTCGAAGAGGCCGAACCCGAGCCCGAGCCCGAGCCTGACGCTGAAGTGAAGGCGTCGGAACCAAGCGAGACCGCCCTGCCCGAGACTCCATCGGAGGAGCCGGGCCCCGCCGAATCCCCCGACCTGCCCGAGCCGGTGACCGGGAGTGCAACGGCCGCGGAGGTGGACTCCGTCATCCTCGAGGCTGAATCGGCCGACTCCCCCGTCGACTTCATCTTGGAACCTGCCGGGACCGAGGGCCTGGCTGAGGAGCACAGCCCCATCGTCGAGGCGGCTGCGATCCCCGAGGCCGAGGCTCCGGTCATCCCGCCGCTCCCCAAGAACCCCATCCGGGACGAGGAGCCGTTGGTCGAGCCTGCTCCCGCCGTCCCCTCTGACGCTGAGACAGTCCCCGAGGTGCTCCCTGATGCTGAGCCGGCCCCCCAGGCCGAGACTCCGGCCAAACCGACCCCCACCGTGGTCCCCGCCCATGCGGCTGGTTCGGACGGCAACTTCGCGGAGCGGGCCCAGATGGCCATCAGAGGGCTAGGGGAGCTCCCGGCAACCAACGGGGCCCACAAGACGAGACCGTTGCCACGGGTGGTTGCCATTGCCAACCAGAAGGGCGGGGTCGGCAAGACGACCACCACCGTCAACCTTGGTGCCGCCCTGTCCGAGCTCGATTATCGCGTCCTTGTGGTCGACCTCGACCCGCAGGGGAACGCAACGAGCGGCCTGGGCATCGACACCCGGAATTTCGAATCTTCGATGTACGACGTGATCATGCGGGACGCCCCGATCGAGGACTGCATCGAGCCGACGAGTGTCCAAAACCTCTTCGTGACGCCGGCCACCATTGACCTGGCGGGGGTCGAGATCGAACTGGTCAGCGCCTTCAGCCGGGAGCTCAAGCTCAAGCGGGCCATCGACACGGTCGTCGACGACTTCGACTTCGTCCTGATCGACTGCCCTCCCTCCCTCGGTCTGCTGACCGTGAACGGCCTGGCCGCCGCAACCGAGGTTCTGGTACCGATCCAGTGTGAGTACTACGCACTTGAGGGTTTGAGCCAGCTCCTGCGAAACGTGCAACTGGTTGCGGCCAACCTCAACGTGGGCCTCGAGATCAGTGCGATCGTACTCACGATGTTCGACGCCCGGACCCGGCTGGCCATCGACGTGGCCGACGAGGTCAGGAACCACTTCAAAGAGGTGGTCTGCCGCAGCATCATCCCGAGATCGGTCCGGCTGTCCGAGGCGCCGTCCTTTGGGCAGCCCATCACGGTATTCGACCCCAGCTCGCGGGGCGCGGTGGCCTATCGCGAGCTCGCGAAGGAGGTGAGCGATGGCGCGCCGAAGCGGTCTGGGTAAAGGACTGGGTGCCCTGATCCCGACTGAGCTCCCCGGGCAGTCGACGTCGGCCCTGCGGGAGGTCCCCATCGGGAGCATCCGGCCGAACACGCGCCAACCGCGTACCTACTTCGACGAGGAGGCCATGTCGGCGCTGGCTGCCTCGATTCGAGAATTGGGGGTGCTGCAGCCGGTCCTGGTCAAGGAGCTCCCGGGGGAGACCGACTCCTACGAGCTAATCGCCGGCGAGCGACGTTGGCGAGCCGCTCGCCGGGCCGGTCTGCAGTCCATTCCCGTCTTGGCACAGACCCAGACGGGCGATGTGCAGAGCCTCGAGCAGGCCCTGGTCGAGAACCTGCACCGGGAGGACCTCAACCCCCTCGAGGAAGCGGCCGCCTACCAGCAGCTCATCGACGACTTCTCGTTCACCCACGAACAGGTCTCCAAGCGGGTCGGCAAGAGCCGGGCGGCGGTCACCAACACCCTGCGGCTGCTACAGCTTCCGGCGGGCGTCCAGCGGGCCCTGGCCGATTGCACCATCAGTGCCGGCCACGCCCGAGCACTGCTCGGCACACCGGACCGGGTGCTCCAAGAGAAGCTGGTGGCCCGGATCATCGCCGAGGGCCTCACCGTCCGGGCGATCGAGGACGAGATCAGGGAATCCCAAGAGGCACTCTCAGCAGGGCAAACGCCTGGTAGTACCAATGGTAAGACCAGGAAAGGGGGCGCTCAGCGGCGCCTGCCGGAGCCGGGCCTGCTCGAACTGGAGGAGCTGCTGGCGGCGTTCCTCAACACAAGAGTCAAGGTAGACCTGAGGAACCGCAAGGGCCGGCTGGTCATCGAGTTCGCCACGCTGGAGGATTTGGAACGCATTTATCGAGCCATGGTGGGCTCGGCGGCCACCTAGCCGGGGCCTCGAGCCTCAGGTTCCCCTCAACCTTCAAGCGGTTCTTCAGCTCCATCCACAACCTGTGCATGACGTTGTGGATTGTTCCATTGGTCATTTGGTTGAGGGTTTGTTCATCGTTTCGTCGAGTTGACCGGCTGTTGTCACGCTTCTGTCACTCCCAGAGGGAGCGGGCCCAGGCCTCGACGGCGCCGGCCAGTGCACCGGCGAGGGCTCGGCTGTGTTCGACCACCACCGCCGGTGGGCCGAGCTCGACGATGACCGCCGGCATCTGGGTTTCTCGCAAGAGCGGCACCGACATGCCGCGTATTCCCCCATCGGCGATGCCGAGCGAGGGGGGGACCAATTCTTGGACGAGCTCGGCGAGCCGACGTCCGCCCGGGGACTCGGTGCGGTAGCCGGCGTAGTACGCGGTGGTGCACCCGAATGCATCGGGGTCGAGCCGCAACCCGACCAACACATCGGCCTCGCCGGCGTTGGCCTCACGAGCTTGGATGGAGTCGTCGGGATGGTGCATCGTGGTGACTCGCGCACCCGACGCGATGAGACAGCGGCGAAATGCCGACAACGTGGTGGCGAGTCCACCCGGTTCGCCGATCGCGACGTGGCGGCCGACCAACGTCGGCGGTGCTCGTCGGAGCTCCTCGCGGGCCCGCACGTTGGAGATGTGTTCGGTTCGTCGGTGGTGCGCCTGCATCCGCACCAGTTCGGCGACGGTGAGGGGTCCCACGATGCCATCGACCCGGACGCCGACGTTGTGCTGGAAGTCGCGCACCCCGGCCGCCGTGTTGTCGCCGAAGATTCCGTCGACCCGGCCACTGTCGAAGCCGAGCGCCCCGAGGCGCTGCTGGAGCTCGGCCACGTCGTCACCCCGGAGCATCGGCGAACGCCGCCACAGCGTGCGGTCACCGAGCTGGAAACCCGCTTCCACCAGGGTATTCCATGTCTGGGAGCCGCATACCCCGTCGACCCGGAGGCCCCGGCGGTACTGGAACGCCTCGACGGCAGCCCGGGTGGCCGGGCCGAAGGAGCCGGCCGCATCCTCATGGGTGGTCAGGCCGAGTTGGCCCAAGCGCGTTCGGAGGTCAACGACCGCGTCTCCCGACGTGCCCTCCGCCAGCGGGAGGACGTCATCCACCGTTACAGGTACTCGGCGATCTCCTGGAGAAGTCGCGCCTTGGGCTTCGCCCCCACCAGTCGGGCTTTCGGCTCACCGTCTTTGAACAGGAGCAACGTTGGGATGCTCATCACTTCGTAGCGCCTGGTCACGTCCAGACTGTCGTCGACGTTCAGCTTGGCGATCGAGATCTTGTCCCCTTGCTCCTCGGCGATCTCCTCGAGGATCGGTGCGATCACCTTGCACGGCCCGCACCACTCGGCCCAGAAGTCGACCAAGACCGGTACCTCTGAGGCCTTGACATGCTCGTCAAACGTAGCGTCGTCGAGCTGCACGATCTTCCCGCTCATCGGAACCTCCCTTTGGCCCGTTCGGCCGCCGTTGCCTTGTCGGAACCGGCCGAACCGGCACCCATGCGTGACAACGCCCCCACCCCCGGTGTTGTTCCCCGGGCCCTCAGGACCCCCGGGCCTCCAGATAGCGCTCGGCGTCGATCGCGGCCATGCACCCCGAGCCGGCTGCGGTGACGGCCTGGCGGTAGTAGTGGTCCTGGAGGTCGCCACAGGCGAACACCCCCTCCACGCTCGTGACAGAGCCCCCGAAGGTCTTGACGTAGCCCATCTCGTCGAGCTCCAGCTGGCCCTTCACGATGGCGGTGTTCGGCTCGTGCCCGATGGCCACGAACAGCCCGCTCACCGCGAGATCGGACTCCTCGCCGGTCACGGTGTCGGCGACCCGGAGGTGCTCAACCTTGGCGTCGCCCAGGACCTCGATCACCCTGGAGTTCCACCGGAACTTGATGGACGGGTGGGCGAACGCCCGGTCCTGCATGATCTTGGACGCCCGGAGCTGGTCGCGCCGGTGGACGAGCGTCACCGAGCTGGCGAACCGGGTGAGGAACAGCGCCTCTTCAAGCGCCGAGTCCCCGCCGCCCACGACGGCGATGTCCTGTCCCCGGAAGAAGAACCCGTCGCAGGTGGCACAGGTGGACACGCCGTGGGCGAGCAGGCGGTCCTCACCGGGCACGCCGAGCATGAGCGACTGGGCCCCGGTGGCCACGATCAGGGCCTCGACCTCGTAGGTGGGCTCGCCCGAGTCGGGCCCCACCCAGACCTTGAACGGGGGGCGGGAGAGGTCGACCCGACTGACCTTGGCCGTGTGCAGCTCGGCACCGAAGCGGATCGCCTGGGCCCGCATGGAGGCCATCAGCTCGGGTCCGAGCACCCCGTCTGGGAACCCCGGGTAGTTCTCCACCTCGGTGGTCAGCATCAGCTGGCCACCCGGCTGGTCACTGGTGGACGAGGGCTCGCCCTCGATGACCACCGGTTCGAGCTGGGCCCGGGCGCTGTACACGGCGGCGGTGAGGCCGGCCGGGCCGGATCCGGCGATGAGAATCTTGCGACGTTCGGTCACCGGGGCTCGCTCAGTCGTCGGACGGACGCCGCTTGGTCCGCAAGGACCACAAGAAGAAGCCGCCCCCGCAGAAGACCGCGCCGAACAACGCGTCCGACGCCCAGACCCGTCCCCCGAAGGCGTACACGTCGAGGAGACGTACGAGCCCGACCGACAGCAGGGTCAGCACCACGAGGGCCACAAAGGCGATCAGGGTTCCGAAGACCACGCCCCGTCCGACGATCAGCGCCGGTCGGACGACCTTGTCGTGGACCACGTCGACCACCGAGTCGATCGCGTCGACGGCCGTGTTCGACCACTCCTCGGACATCGAAGGTGACGCGGCCAAGTCCTGGTCGTGGTCGGTTGCCATGGGCCCGAGGTTAGTCGGCGACCCCCGTCGCGCCGGCTTTGGTCAGGCCTCAGCCGGGCAGTGTTTCAGCCGGGCAGTATGTAGCAGGCCCCGATCGTGCCGGGGCCGGCGTGGGTGCCGACCACCGGCCCGAGGTCGACCGTGATGAGGCCGTGGCGCGTCTCGATTCCCTCCAGCAATTGGAGGAAGGTGTCGAGGTCGGGCGCGGCACCGTCACAGACGGCCAGGCGATCGAAGGGGGCCGCCGCCCGGAGCTTGGCCGCCAGGTACTCGAGGCACCGAGAACGGGTCCGCTGCTTGGACTCCTCGGCGACGACCCCGTCGGCGACCTGGACGACCGGCTTGATGGAGAGCATGGAGCCGAGCATCGCCCGGGCGGCCCCGATCCGTCCGCCCCGCTGCAGGTGTTCGAGGCCGCCCAGGGCACCGTAGACATGGGTTCGGGCGGCCACGTCGGCGACCAGTCGCGAGATCTCCGCGGCGTCGGCTCCGGACGCCGCGGTCTCGGCGGCGGCCAGCGCCACCAGACCCTGACCCATGGTGACCGACCGGGTGTCGACGACCCGGACGTCGTAGTCCCCGAGCGCCTGCGCGGCCGTCTGGGCGGACTGGTGGGTGCCCGAGGAGAGATCGGCGGAGATGGTGACACACACCACCGCGTCGTAGCCGCCGTCTCGAGCGGCCTCGTAGACGGACTGGAACGCGCCCGGTGGGGGAGCGGCCGTGACCGGAAGGGTGGGGCTCGTCGCGCAGCGCTTCCAGAAGTCGGCCGCGCCCAGGTCCCGCCGGTCGACCAGCTCCTCGTCTCCAAAGCGGACGCTCAGCGGGACGATCACGATCCCGTTGTCGTCGGCGAGCTGATCGGTCAGGTCACACGCGCTGTCGGTGACGATTTGCACCCGGGCCATGGGCACCTCTCTCGCTTGGGCAGGCGAGAAGTCTGCCACCAACGGCTCACCACGGTCGCTGGGGCGGCGACCTCCGAGACCCTCGCCTCTCGTGGTTGGCCATGATCACCGCCGTGGCGAGGTAGGTCACGGCGCCGACGGCGACCGAGGCGAGCACCCGAACCAAGAGCCCGAATCCGTGAGACGCCCCTGAGAGGTTGGACACGATGAGCACCGCCACCCCCATCACGACGGTCGCGAGCGCGGAGCCGCGAAGGGGCGCCCACACACGACGCCCGCCGAACGGGCCCACCCATCCGCGCAGCACCATCACTCCGAGCAGCGCCGCCACTGTGTAGGCCACCGACAGCGAGACCGCGAGACCGCGCACGCTCATCGAGTGCACCAGGGCCACCGCCAGCACGACGTTGATGCCGTTCTCGACCAGGTACAGCCAGAAGGCCACCTTCGTCCGCTGCATCGACTGGAGCGCGCGGACCACGAACAGGAAGCTGCAGAATCCCGGCAGCCCGGCGGCGAGGATGGCCAACGCGGCGCCGGTATCGGCCGTCTGCCCCGGCCTGGCCGCGCCGTGACCAAGCAAGAGCGCGATCGCCGGTTTAGCCAAGAGCAGCATTCCCACTGATGCCGGGAGGATGATCGAGAGCACAGCACGTAGCCCGCCCGAGAAGCGTCGACGGAACGCGGCCACGTCGCCGATCGCCCACAGGCGCGACAGGTCGGGGGTCACCGCGCTCATGACCGAGACGGCGACCACCGCATAGGGCATCTGCATGAACGCGTACGCGTAGGTGTAGCTGGACACGGTGGCGTCGCCCTTCGCTCCGACCGCGAGGGCGAGGACCACGTACAGCGCCACCTGGTTGGCCACCACAAAACCGAACGTCCAAAGCCCGAGACGCATCACGGTCCGGACCGCCTCGTGGCCCGGCTCCCAGTGCAACCGCAAACGCCCGAGTCCGGCTCGAGCGAAGCTCGGGGCGAGCAAGAGGGCCTGGAGCGCCACCCCGGCGGTGGTGCCGAGGCCGAGCAGGATCAACTGGTGCCCATGAGTCAGCGCGCCGTGCAGCGACGGATCGGGCGCGATGTGGCGGAACCACAGCAGCACCACGATGCAAACGATGTTGTTGGCCACCGGCACCCAGGTCGGCGCGCCGAAGCGCTGACGCGCGTTCAGCAGGGCGGTGGTCAGGCTGATGAGGCCGTAGAAGAAGACTTGGGGGACGAACCACCTCAGGAGGTTGGTCGCCACCGATTTCTCCTGGGCCAGGGTGGCCGACGAGATGCCAGAGGTGTGCCCGAACGCCGTGAACGCGTCGATGACGAGCGGCGCCAGCACCCAGAAGACCACGCTGGCTGCCATCAGCACCGCCAGGGCGAGCGTCACCACCGCCGAGATGGCCCGCCAGGCTTCCCGGTTTGACCGGGTGGTCAGGCGGTCGATGAACACCGGGATGAAGGTGGCCGAAAGCACCCCCCCGAGCACGATGTCGTAGAGCATGTTGGGAGTGGTGTTGGCCAGGTTGTAGGCGTCGGCGAGGTGGTGAAAGCCGAGGGCGTAGGCCAGGACGAGGATGCGGCCGACGCCGGTGAGCCGGGACACGGCCGTGCCGATCGCCATGCCGACGGTCGCCCGCTGCAGACCGTGGCCGCCTTTTCCGGCGGTCCCCGTGTCGCCGCCGGTCTCCTCGACGGTGTCGCTCATGACGTCCTGCCCCGCGACGGCCGCGACCGGCGTTGGCGGCGGCCCCGATACCAGGTGCGGGCCCACCACCCGAGCAGCACGACCGCCGCGGCGAGGGTGAGCAGGATCCCCACGATCGACGTCGCGGTGGAACGGACGGTCAAACTGCCGCGTGTGATGACCAGCGCTCCGTCGGGTGAGGTCAGGGTGTAGGCGAGGGGAAGGTCGCCCGAGGTCCTGGCCCGGACTTCGATCCGAATGGAGTTGGTCGGGTGGTCGATGGACACCGTGCGCGTGGCGCCCTCGGGGAACACGAGCTTGGAGCTGGACAGGGTGAGCGTTCCCTGCAGCCGGTAGTTGGCCGAGGAAACGATGGTGATGGGGATCGAGGCGGTGCGGGCGGTGAGGGTGATGGTGTTCCCCACGACCTGGATGTTGGAGAGCTCGACGTTCAGGTGACGCTCGAAGATCGCGATGCCGGCCCGTTGGGCGGCCGGCCTCAGTTCGCTCGACTCGGAAGCCAACAGCACGTCCTCGAGCTGGCTCTTGACGGCCGGGTTTCCCTGCACCGCCGTGGCAAAGCCGGTGATCTGTTTGCGGGCGGCGACGATCGCGACCGCCTGGGCGGAGCTGATCTGCTGGCCGCTCTCGTTGGGGGAGAGGTGACGGGTGGTGACGGCCTGGTTTCCACCGGAGCGGACCGAGCTGAAGAACTCGGGCAGGGTCGCGGTCTGCACCACTGGGTCGACGGCCAAACCATCGAGCAATGCGTTGACAAAGTGCGGGTTGGGGTCCCAGTCTGTCGGTGGCACCGCGATGACGCCTCGCGCGTCGGGGGCTCCCGGTAGCTCGTAGTAGATGATGGCCAGGTCGGCCAGGAGCTGCGTGGCCGCGAGCACCGGGTCGTTGGGCTCGGAGGTGAAGTAACTGGACAGCTGCGAGTCCGAGACCGCCGCCGGGACCTGTTGGCCCTGCCCAGCCGAAAGAGTGAACGGCTGCGACCAGGTTGCCTCGCGTTCGGTCGCCGGAGGGAGGTCGGTGTCGGGAAGGATGAGGCTGGTCGCGTGCACGTCGCTCAGCCCCTTGACGGTCGCCGGGTCAACCGCACCGCTGGCCACCCAGCTGGACGGGGTGGGCTGGTTCGCCGCCGGCAACCCGTGCAGCAGCGGCACCATGACCGATGCGGCGGCCGTCGTCTGTCCGGTGATCTCGGTGGTCACGCCGGCCGCGCTGAGCGCACCCAGGCTGACCGGCACGTACGGCTCGGCGATGAACCGGTGCGTGCCGGGCTCGCTGGCCGCCAGTTCGCTGATGGCGGTCACCGTCGAGCGCGCGTTGGCGGCCTCGAGCCTCTGGATCGTGGCCGGGCTTGCCGCGATCGACACCCGGTCACCGGCATTCTGGGGGGAGTCGAGCGCGCGGGCCAGTTGTTCGAGATCCGACACCCGGGTCGGGCTCAACGGGGGGAGGGCGTCGGAGAGGCTGCCACCCGAGCGGATGTCAACCGGCGTCCCGATCGGGACCACCCAGGAGAAGACGAGCGGGTTGGTGCTCTTCTCCTCGGCGTAGGTCAGGTAGGTGGTGAGGTGGGACACGACACTCCCGGACGGCTCGACCAGCTCGACCGTCACCGGGTAGACGCCTGAGCAGGACCCGTTGCCAACCTGACACCGAAGGTCGATGCCGTTCGAGCCGGCGGCCTGCGGCGTGTCGGGAACCACCGTCACCTCGTCTTCGAACCCGCCGGCGAGGCCGGGTTTGAGACCGGAGATCGGGACCGGCGACAGCGCTTGGAGGACGTTCGTCGGGGGGCTGGTCAGGGTCTGCTCGAACGCCGAGCGGGTGCCGAGCTGGTGGTAGAAGCTCAAGTCGAGGTCGGTGCCCGCAGGCGTCGTGCCGGTGACGCCGACGTCGAGCGCGAAGGTGGCGGGGTCGCCGGGCACGGCCGGAGTGACCGAATCGCTCTGCGCGAGCAGGGTCAGGGTGGGGGAGCCCCCGAGATCGGCCGCCGTTGCCGGACCCGATGGGACGAGGAGGACCAAGCCACCCATCGCGATTGTTGCCGCCAGCGTGGAGCGGACACGGCGCAGCAACACCGAGCAACGCTAACCGGTCTCGGGCAGCCGACCGGGGTCCGGTACCGTGGTCGGGTGTCGCCGACCGTCCCCAAACGGTTTTGGCATCTGGTCGAGGCCACCACCGAGCTCGCCGAGTTGTTCGAGCACGCCCAAAAGAGCCTCTACCTGGTCGGGGGATCGGTAAGGGACGCCCTCGTCACGGTCGGCCCGGGCGAGGCGCCGGCCCACCAGGACAAGGAGTTCGACTTCGACCTGACCACCGACGCCCGGCCCGAGGAGATCGAGAGGATCGTGGCCGACTGGGCCGACGTCGTATGGACCCAGGGGGCCCGCTTCGGGACGATCGGGTGTCAAGCGCGGGGCCGGCGGTACGAGATCACCACGCATCGTGCCGAGGTGTACAGATCCGACTCGCGCAAGCCCGAGGTGACCTTCGACGACAACGTCGAGGGCGACCTCTCCCGTCGCGACTTCACGGTCAACGCGATGGCATTGAAGCTCCCCGAGTTCGAGCTGATCGACCCGTTCAACGGGCTCGATGACCTGGCGGCGGGGGTCCTGCGCACCCCGCTCGGACCGGACGTGTCGTTCGACGACGATCCGCTGCGCATGCTCCGGGCGGCCCGGTTCATGGCCGGCTACGGGCTCCAGCCCCAACCCGAGCTGGTCGAGGCGATCAAGACCGGCCACCACCGCCTCTCGATCGTCTCGGCAGAGCGGATCCGCAGTGAGCTCGACCGCCTGTTGATGGTCGACACCCCGTCGATCGGCCTGTGGTTCGTGGTCGAGACCGGCTTGGCCGCGGAGTTCTTGCCCGAGCTCCCCGCGCTCGCACTCGAGCAGGACCCGATCCACCGACACAAGGACGTCCTGGCCCACACCCTGGCCGTTGTGGACCGAGTGTCACCCGACCGGCTCCTCCGCCTGGCCGCGCTGTTCCACGACGTCGGCAAGCCCAAGACGCGGGCCTTCGCGCCGGGAGGGGTGGTGACCTTCCACCACCACGAGGTCGTCGGCGCTCGGATGACCCGCGATCGGATGGAGGCGTTGCGCTACCCCAACGACGACGTGGACACGGTCACCCGCCTCGTCGAGCTGCACTTGCGGTTCCACACCTACCAGCTGGGGTGGACCGATCGCGCGGTGCGCCGTTACGTGCGAGACGCCGGAACACTTCTCGACTATCTGAACGAGCTCACCAGGTGTGACTGCACCACCCGTAACGTGGCCAAGGCCAACGCGCTCGGCCGGCGGATGGACGAGCTCGAGAATCGCATCCTCGAGCTGCGCGAGCTCGAAGAGCTCGACGCCATGCGACCCGACCTCGACGGGAATCAGGTCATGCAGCTGCTCGATGTCCGGCCGGGGCCGGCGGTCGGGCGCGCGCTCGACTTCCTGCTGGAGTTGCGCATCGAGGAGGGCCCCCTCGGTGAAGAGGAGGCCACCCGCCGCCTGCGCGAGTGGTGGTCGAGCCAGCCGGAGAGTTGAGCTCTGATCAGTCCTCGGGCCAGACCCTTGCGTCGGCACCCGCCGCGAAATCGTGCACCATCTCCCTGGCCACGTCGTCGTGGTACTGCACCGGCGGCGACTTCATGAAGTAGGCCGACGGGCCGAGAAGAGGGCCGCCGATCTTGCGGTCGAGGGCCAGCTTGGCGCAGCGCACGGCGTCGATGATCACCCCCGCGGAGTTGGGAGAGTCCCAAACCTCCAGCTTGAGCTCCAGGTTGAGTGGCACGTCGCCGAAGTTCCGCCCCTCCATCCGGATGTAGGCCCACTTGCGGTCGGCCAGCCAGGGCACGTGGTCCGACGGGCCGATGTGGACATCGTCGGCGGGAAGTGGAGCGTGCTCGATCTGGCTGGTCACGGCCTGGGTTTTCGAGATCTTCTTTGACTCGAGCCGGTCGCGCTCCAACATGTTGCGGAAGTCCATGTTGCCGCCCACGTTGAGCTGATAAGTGTGGTCCAAGACGACCCCCCGGTCCTCGAACAGCCGGGTCAGGATGCGGTGCACGATCGTCGAGCCAACCTGGCTCTTGATGTCGTCGCCGATGATCGGGACGCCGGCGTCACGGAACCGGCGCGCCCACTCGGGGTTGGAGGCGATGAACACCGGAATCGCGTTCACGAACGCCACGCCGGCTGCCAGCGCCGCCTCGGCGTAGTGGCGCTGGGCCTCCTCGGAACCGACCGGGAGGTAGGAGACGAGCACGTCGGCCCGGGCGTCTCTCAGGGCCTGCGCGACGTCGACCACCTCGGCCGGCGACTCGTCGACGACCTCTTTGTAGTAGCGGCCCAGGCCGTCGAGGGTCGGACCCCGCTGGACGGTGACCCCGAGGTCCCCGACCTCGGCGAAGCGGATCGTGTTGTTCTGGCCGGCGAAGATGGCCTTGGAGAGATCGGTGCCGACCTTGGCCGCGTCGACGTCGAACGCCGCCACCGGCTCTATGTCGCCCACGTGGTAGCCGCCGAGGACCACGTTCATCAGGCCGGGGACCCGCTCGTTGGGGTCGGCGTCCTTGTAGTAGCCGATGCCCTGGATGAGCGAGCTGGCGCAGTTTCCGATGCCGGCGATCGCGACGCGGATGGGTGTCATGTCGTCTCCCTTCAGGCCGACCGGCGGGATCCTCGCCGGTTCGGCGTGGCCGACACATCCGCAGTGGCGCGTTCGGCCTCAATTAAACGGTCGAGCCAATCGATGTCCTGCTCGACCCCTTCGACGGTGTGTTCGGCCACCGAGCGCGCATAGGTATCCAGTTCGGGGTCGTCCCCCGACGGGACCTCGGTGAGGTGCCGCACCAGCTGCGCCCGCCGCCGCTCCAGTAGCGCGAGCCGGGCCTCGGGCTCCATGTGGCGGGCGAACGCGAGCCGGAGCGAGAAGCTGCGGGCGTCGTCGGTGGTGGAGTCCGACAGCCCCGTGACGAAGAACTCTCGACCCGCCGGCGTGATTCGGTAGACCTTGCGCGACCGCCGCCCTCGAGTACCGGCGCGCCGACGGGCCCGCATCGCCGCCCACTCGCCGCTGAGCGACCCGGTCGGCGGGGCGAGGGGGAGCGGTGAACCGCCACCTTCGACCGTCTCGACCGCCCCGCTGGCCTCCAGCCTGGCCAGGGTTGGGTAAATCGACCCGAAGGACACGTTGGCGAGGAGCCCGAACTGGGCCCGGAGTCGCTTCCGCAACTCGTAGCCGTGTTGCGGTCCCTCTTCGAGGAGGCCGAGCAGTGCCAGGTCCAACATCGCGGCCAACTATATCGGATCGATATAACAGAACAAGCAAGAGAGGGTCCGCCCCAGAGGTCAGGCCAGGGAAGGCCAGCGTGATCGAGCAGGTGGAACCCTGGCATTGGGCACCCGAGAGACGAGTCCATCACCCCCGAATGTGCCCGCCGTGCCTTCCGGAGGACGTTTTGTGCCGCCTGGGGCCCTCGCCTGGACGAGTCGGGCGACTCAGGCCCTGTGAGGGCCGACCATCTCTAGACAGTCGCAGCCTTGTGGCGTTTGAACACCCAAACGTCGCTTGCAGTGACGGTGACCAGCTCCCAACCTTCGTCGCCCTTGGCAACGAGCATGTTGCGAATCCCCGCCTCGCCTTGGGTTCCAGCCCAGTGGCCGGGCCACGGGTAAACGTCGTATTCCCACATCTGCATCTCATCAGCGTAGTTACATGGGTGTGAGCCTTCCAGACGTTTGGGCGGGTGAGGCAGGCATATGAGTGCCAAAGAAGTCCCTCTGTGTGTCCGAGGTCCGCGAAAGTTCGGGGGCTAGCCTGTCTCTGCGATGACCATGACGCAGCGGCCGGGCGCGCCCAAGACGGGCGGCGACGCGAGCAGCGAGGCGCGTGTCGAGTACCGCCTGATGCGCAATGCGGTCGTCCGCGACGTGCAGAAGGGAAGGCTCGGTCGCGAGGATGTCTGCGACGCCCACCCCGAGCTCCTCCGGGCCGCCCGCAACGTGGGCAAGCCGAACGGGGAGCGTTGCCCCATCTGCGAGGACAGCGACACCGTCGAGGTGACGTATGTGTTCGGCACCCGGCTTCCGCCGGGCGGGCGCTGCCCGGGGAACACCACCGAGCTCAACCGCCTGCGACGACGGAGCGAGCCGGTGCTCTGCTACGACGTCGAGGTCTGTCCGGATTGCGCATGGCACCACCTCACCCGCAAGTACCCGGCTGGCGGTCGAAGGGAAGGTCAGAGGACCGGACGGGCGTTGTGAGCCCGAGGGCGACGGTCCGGACGCTGCGGGCGCGTAAACGTCGCGACGGCCACGAACCCATCGTGATGGTCACCGCGTACGATCAACCGACCGCGGCGATCGCGTCGGCGGCCGGTGTCGATCTCATCTTGGTTGGCGACACGGTCGCCGACAACGTGCTCGGATACGACGACACGCTGCACGTCACGATCGACGACATGGAGCGCCACGTCGCCGCGGTGTCTCGGGCCCGGCCCGAGTGCCTGATCGTGGGCGACATGCCGTGGATGAGCTACCACGTGAGCGTCGAAGACACGGTACGCAACGCGGCCCGGCTCATCCGGGCCGGTGCCCAGTGCGTCAAGCTCGAAGGGGGCCGCAAGCGGTTGCCCGCCATCGAGGCCATCATCAACGCCGAGATCCCGGTGATGGGCCACATCGGACTCACCCCCCAGTCGGTGCATGCCATGGGAGGCATGCGGGTCCAGGGACGAGATGTCGATGCTGCGACCGCGCTGGTCGACGATGCGAGGGCGATCGCCGAAGCGGGCTGCTTCGCCATGGTGATCGAAGGGGTCCCCGATGCCGTCGGGACAGCGGTCACCTCAGCGGTGGATGTCCCCACCATCGGCATCGGTGCCGGGGCCGGCTGTGACGGCCAGGTCCTGGTGTTCCACGATGTCCTGGGTCTGGGCACGCGCCGGGCGCCCAAGTTCGTGCGCCGTTACGCCAATCTGGCCGAGGACGCCACGAAGGCGCTGGCCCAATTCGCGGCGGACGTGCGCACGGGCGCCTTCCCCGGCGAGGCCGAGAGCTACGAGTCTTCCGACGAGCTCCGTCACGCTCTCGGCCCTGAGGGGGGTCCGAAGACCTAGGCCGAGTCGCCGGCGGGACGGGCGCGTCGGTTGCAGTAGCATCGCTGCGCCGATCGACGATCCGCCCCGGCGGGGCGTTCACGATCACCCTGCCCCGCGTGGCGCGGGGCCCGGACCTCAATGTGGGGCCGGTCCAGAGGGAGGTGGGCCCGCATGCGGCCTTACGAAGTTATGGTCATATTCGACGCCGCGGCCGATCCGTCGGCCATCCAGGCGGTCGTGGACCGCACGCTCGAGACAATCCGCTCCTCGGGGGGGAACCCCGGTACCGTCGACCGTTGGGGCCGTCGACCGTTCGCGTACGAGGTCAATCACAAGCGCGAGGGTTACTACGTCCTGATAGAGCTGACGGGAGAAACCCAAACCGTCGACGATCTCGGCCGCCTGCTCACGCTGGCCGACGAGGTCATCCGCCACAAGGTGATCCGGCTGCCCGACCAGGTGGCCGGGCGTGCCAAGGGTCCGGCAACGCCCGAGACCGCTTCGGCGGACTCGGCCAGCTGAGCCCGGTCGGCTCGCAGACAAGGAGGTAACCATGCCCACGGACAACGCAGTCGTATTGGTAGGAAACGTGACCCGGGATCCCGAACTGCGGTTCACGAACACCGGGCAGGCCACCGCAACCTTCGGGCTGGCGGTCAACCGGCGCTGGCAGAACCGACAGACCCAAGAATGGGAGGAAGCGACGAGCTTCTTCGACGTGGTCTGCTGGAGGGAGATGGCCGAAAACGTGAGCGAGTCTCTGGTCCGAGGTTCGCGCGTGATGGTGGCCGGTCGGCTCGAGCAACGGAGCTGGGAGTCCCAAGACGGCGACAAGCGATCCAAGGTTGAGGTCGTCGCCGACGAGGTGGGTCCGTCACTGCGGTGGGCCACCGCCCAGGTGACGAAGAACGACCGACGCGGCCCGGGCGACGGCGGCCGCGGTGCTGCCGGCGGTGGGGGCGGTCGAGCTCCATCGGGCCCGGCGCGCCAGGAGCCCGAGGCCGGCAGCTACGCGCCAGACGAGGAGCCGTTCTGACATGGCGCGAGGCAATTTGCGCAACACGAGTACCCGCCGGGCGACGAAGGATGTCGGTCGAAGGGTCAAGAAGAAGCCCTGCGCCCTTTGTCGGGACAACATCGTGTGGGTCGACTACAAGGATGTGTCGATGCTCCGGAAGTACATGAGTGACCGGGGCAAGATCCGGTCGCGGCGGGTTACCGGGAACTGCGCACAGCACCAGCGTGGGATCGCACTGGCGATCAAGACCGCCCGTGAGCTCGTGTTGCTTCCCTACACGCAGCGCACGGTGACCGAGCGCCCGGGTGGGCGCCGAGGTTCGGGCGGCCGTGAAGGCCGTGAAGGCCGTGAAGGCCGTGAAGGCCGCGGCCCCGGAGAGCGACGGGGTCCGCGCAGTGGCGACACCGATGATGCCCCGAGCCGCGCGCCCGCCGCCGCCGCGCTCGACACCATCGACGTGGTGGACCTCGACGGCGGTCTAACCGACGATTCGATCGAAGCAACGGAAGCTCCGTCCGACGACGCGCCGGTCGAAGAGGAGTCGTGATGCGGGTGCTCTTGCGTGGCGATGTTGCAGGTATCGGACGACGCGGTGACATCGTCAACGTCTCCGACGGTTACGCGCGGAACTTTCTCTTCCCGACCGGGCAGGCTCTGAAGGCGACCGACGGGATTGAAGGCCAGGCAACGTCTATGCGACGGGCGAGAGATCTGCGCATCGCGCAAGACGAGCAGGCTGCCCGGGCCCAGGCCGAGTCGCTGACCGGAGTCACGATCACCATCGCCGCTCGCGCAGCCGCGAACGGACGTCTGTTCGGGTCGGTGGCGGCAGCGGAGATCGCCGATGCACTGGAGGCGCAGACGAGCGTCGAGGTCGACCGCGACTCGATTGTGCTCAGTGAGCCCATCAAGTCTGTTGGATTGGTCGAGGTGCCGATTCGTCTCTTCGGGGATCTGTCGGTGAGTGTCTCGGTCGAGGTGACGGCCGCCGACTGACGCCGCACGGGGCCTTTCGGGGGCTCGTGCTGTCACACCCATGGTTCACCGTGGCGACATGGTGAGTCCCCAGCCCCGCCCGCCACACCCAGGCGCAAGTCGGGCTTCGTCCCCGAATTTGCCCACCGTGCGTCCACAGGCCGAGGCGGACCGCGCGATGTCCACCGTGTGTCCACAGGATGGGTCACAGGTGCGACCTGGGCTTTTCCCCGCGGAATCCCCAGGTTCTACATCTTTCGCTTCACAGGCAGTTCGGTCAGGGTTGTGAGCACGATGGTGCAGGCACTCGACGACTCTCGGCCGCGACCGTTACGGCCGTTGGTCGGGATGGCTCGAATTCCACCGCACAATCTTGAAGCCGAGGAGTCCTTGCTCGGCGCCATGCTGCTGTCGGCCGACGCCACGGCCGCCGCGATCGAGATCTGCGGCGGTGAGGACTTTTACAAGCCGGCCCACGGGCACATCTTCGGGGCGATCATAGCGCTCTTCGAGCGAGGTGAACCGATTGACGCGGTCACGGTCAGAGACGAGCTGACCCGTTCGGGGCTCATTGACTCGGTCGGTGACCCGGCAGTGCTGGTGTCGCTCCAAGCCAACACCCCGTCGATTGCCAACGCGGTGCACTACGCGCGGATCGTCGAAGAGCACGCGCTCTTGCGCAGGATGATCGGTGTGGCCGGTGAGATCGCCGAGATCGGCTACAGCGTGCCCGAAGACGTCGCGGGTGCGATCGACGAGATGGAGGCCAAGGTCTTCAACGTCGCCGAACGACGGACGACAGAGTCCATCAAATCCCTCCATGATGTCCTGCTCCCGAGTCTCGACCGGATCGAGGAGCTCTCGCACGGGGGCAGCGCGGTCACGGGAATCACCACCGGGTACGGCGAACTCGACAAGATTCTCGCCGGGCTGCAACCGTCCAGTCTCACCATCGTCGGAGCCCGCCCGGCGACCGGCAAGACGAGCCTCGCCCTCGGGATCCTGGCCCATGTGGGAGTCGTCTTGAAGCGACCGAGTCTGCTTTTTTCCCTCGAGATGGGACATCTCGAGCTCTGCCAGCGCCTCTTGGCGTCCGAGGCTCGGGTGGACGGGCAACACATCCGGACCGGGCAGCTCAAGCCGGACGATTGGCAAAAGCTCGGCGTGGCCGTGAGCCGCCTGGACAGCGCCCCCATCTTCATCGACGACAACCCCAACATCACGGTGATGGACATCCGCGCCCGCGCCCGTCGACTGCGCAAGAGCGAGGGCGACCTGGGCGTCGTGATGGTCGACTATCTCCAGCTCATGACCGGTCGGGCCAGGGCCGAGAACCGCCAGGTCGAGGTGGCCGAGATCAGCCGGGGTCTCAAGATCCTGGCCCGCGAGCTCGAGACGCCGGTCATCGCGCTTTCCCAGTTGTCGCGCGGTCTCGAGGCCCGGCAGGACAAGCGCCCGATGCTGTCGGACCTGCGGGAATCGGGATCCTTGGAACAGGACGCCGACGTCGTCCTGTTCATCTACCGCGAGGAGCAGTACGACCGGGACATCCCGATCGAACGGCGTGGCGACGCGGAGATCATCGTGGCCAAGCACCGCAACGGGCCCACCGGATCCGCCCACCTGGCGTTCGTGAGCCACTACGCGCGGTTCCAGGATGCCGCAAAGATGTAAGGGTCAAGCTGGGATAAAGGGTTAGGTCTCTCGAGCGATGCCCCCCGGCAGCGCGTCTCGACGAGGGTGGTCCGCAACCACGACCCGGCACGTCGCGACCACACGGGCTGAGTGCGGGGTGTCGGGCGGAATGATTGCGACGTCTCCCGCCCGCAGCGTCCGCTCCTCGTTCCCGATCGACAGCACGACCTCGCCGTCGACGACGTTCCACACCTCTTCTTGGGGATGGTGGTGCTCGTGCAGCGCCGGGGCGCCCGCCTCGATCTCGTAGTGGGCGAAGGTCATGTTCTGGGCGTGGAAGAAGCGGCCGTGCCAACCCGGAAGGGGCTGGCCGCTCAGCATCTCGTCGGGGCCGAGAAACGGCACTTGGCCAGCCTACGGTGCGCTCCCCGGACACGCCCGGGAAGACCCGCCTAGGGCTCGGCCAGGCCGTCCTCGGAGATCGGGCCCATGGACAGCGGGTCCGGTTCGACCTGTTCACCGGGCAGCTCGCTGGCCCGGTGGTGCCGAAAGGCCGGCATGGCCACGGCGAAGGCGACCGCACCGACCACGCAGAGTGCCCCACCGGAGACGACCGAGAACTGGGTCCCGGCGAGCGAGGCCACCCCGCCCGATTCCAGGTCGCCGATCCGGGGCCCGCCCTGGACGACCGCCATTTGGATCGAGACGATCCGGCTTCGGAAGGCCTCGGGGACGACGGTCTGCAGAATCGTGTTGCGCAGCACCGCCGAGATCACGTCGGCCCAGCCGGCCACCGCCAACAGGGCCAAGGACAGCCCGAGGATGTGGGAGAACCCGAACGCTGTGATGGCCAGGCCCCAGATGAGCACCGCCACGATCACCGCGCGGCCCCGTCGATCGATCCCGTTGACCCAGCCGGTGGTGATCGCACCGACGAGCGCGCCGGCCCCCGGCGCCGCGAACAGATAGCCGACCACGGTCGGCCCGCCGTGGAAGACGGTGAGGCCGATCGCGGGGAAGAGGGCCCTGGGCATGCCGAACACCATCGCGTTGATGTCGATCAGGTAGGCACCCTGCATCACCGGGCGCTTGCGGAGGTAGCGGATGCCGTCGACGATCGATCGAAGGCCCGGCTTGGCCGCGCCGTGGGCCGGGGGGATCGGCTTCATCATCGCCGTGGCGACGATGGCGGCGAGGAAGGTGAGCGAGTCGATCCCGTACACCCACGCGACCCCGGTGTGGCCGATCAGCAGACCGGCGACGGCCGGACCGACGATCGCACCGAGCTGGAACAGGACCTGTAGAAAGGACAGCGCCGCGACCAGGTTGGCCCTCCCGACCAGGAGCGGAACGACCGAGTTGCGAGCCGGATTGGAGAAGCCGTTCAACCCGGCCGCGATCGCACTGATGACGTAGAGCGCCCAGACCGCCGGGTGGTCGGCCACCGCGTTCAGCGCCAGTGCGCCGCTCGAGAACATCAGGGCAACGCTTGACACCAGCAGCAGAGTGCGTCGGTCGATCGCGTCGCCCACCGAGCCGCCGATCAACGATCCGACCACCAGCGGGACCAGCTGGGCCACGCTGATCGCGCCGACCTGGAACGACGAATGGGTCTCTGAGTAGACCTGGAACGGGATCGCGACGACGGTGAGCTGGGACCCGAGGGTCGAGACCAGCTGACCGATGAACAGCAGCCTGAACTCGCGGCTCTCGCGCAGCGGCGCGGGGTCGACGAAAATCCGACGGGCCACCGGGGGCAGCCTAGGGGGGCGCCCTCATTTCGCCGTCAGCCGGGACCTACTGCGTAGGTACCCCTAGACGGCCGGACGGCGAGACGGGTACCGCGTCGCGTAGGGCGGCACCACGGTGCCTTCGGGCAACCTTTCGTCGGGGATGCCCGGCCGGGCGACAAGGTCAAAGGGGATCTGTCCGGCCCAGATCGGCTTGTCCAGATCCTCTTCGTCGTCCTTCGGACCACCGGTGCGGACCTTCGCCGAACCCTCGCCGATGGGGAAGCGGACGATCAGTGTGGATCGGAGCTCGGACTCGGTGGGCATTCGGGCATCGGCGCTCCGGCCGCTCGCCATGTGCTCGAGGAGCGCGGCGCTGGCCGCCAGCTTCTCCTCGGGGTCCTCCACGGCCGAGCCCCGACCGAAGAGCATCACGCAGCGGTAGTTCATCGAGTGGTGGAACGCCGAACGGGCGAGCACGAGCGCGTCCAAGAGCGTGACCGTGACACAGGACTCCACGCCGCTTGCGATGAGCCGGAGTGTGCGGTTCCCCGGCGCGCCATGGAGATAGAGGTAGTCGTCCACTCTCGCATACGCCATCGGGGTCACGACCGGTGTGTCGTCGTTGACGCCCACGTGGCAGAGCAGACCCTCGTCCAAGATCGCGTAGATGGCCTCGCGGTCGTGCGTTCCGCGCTCCTTCAGCCGCCGCAGTCCGGTGCGGTCGGTGATCGGGAGGTCGGCCGAGGTCCCCTCAGGCTGCGGCACGAGCCCGCAGGACCTCGAGGGCCTTGTCGGCGTGCGACGCGAAGGACACCTCGGATTGGACGACCTCGAGAACCCGGAGATCGGTGTCGATGACGAAGGTCATCCGACGATTCCCGAGCGCGGCGATGCGACGACGGACCCCATAGTGCTCGGCCACCAATCCGTCGAGATCCGAGAGGAGCGGGTAGCCGAAGGAGTGCATGTCGGAGAACTTCTTCTGCTTGTCGACCGGGTCGGGGCTGATGCCGATCGGGTGTCCTCCGGCCGCCTCGAACTCGCCTCGGAGGTCTCGGAAGTGGCAGCTCTCACGCGTGCAGCCGTAGGTCATGGCGCCCGGATAGAAGAACAGCACTACCGGGCCGGACTTGAGCAGGTTGGTCAGCCGACGGGGCGTCCCGTTCTCGTCGGGCAGCTCGAAGTCGACGGCCAGGTCACCTTTGCGCACGTCAACGAGCGTATCGGCACGCCGATGTTCGCCGCGCCGCCCGGCGGCGAGCCGGGGTCAAGCCTCGAAGCGGAATCCCACCCCACGGACCGTCACGAGATGGCGAGGGTTGGCCGGATCCCGCTCGATCTTTCGCCGCAGCCGCTTCATATGGGTGTCCAGCGTGCGGGTATCGGCCAGGTCCTGGTCCCACCAGAGGCGGTCGATGCAACGGTCCCGGGTGACCACCTGTCCCGAGTGCGACATAAGGAGCGCCAGGAGGTCGAACTCCTTGCGTGAGAGCTCGACCAGGGTCCCGTCGACGGTGACCTCCCGCCGGCCGTTGTCGAGGCGGATCGGGCCGGCGTGGACGACCTCGTCGTTGGCCACCGCGCTCGAGGCGACCCCCCGACGCAGCACGGCCCGCATCCGGGCCACGAGCTCGCGGAGCCGGAACGGCTTGGGGACGTAGTCCGAGGCTCCGAGCTCGAGTCCGAGCACGATATCGACCTCGGAGTCCTTGGCCGTCACCATGATGATCGGGACCGGAGCCAGGGCCCGCATCCGCTGGCACAGCTCGACGCCCGATTGGTCGGGCAGCATCACGTCGATCAGCACCAGGTCCGGGTGGATCCGGTGGAAGAGCCTCAGGGCCTCGTGGCCGTCGGCCGCGCACTCCACGGCGAACCCCTCCTGGGAGAGCCCCGAGGCGAGCGCCTGGCGGTACGACTCCTCGTCGTCGACCACCAGCACCAGCGGGCGCGTGTCCCGCTGGTTGGCTCCGTCGCGAGGTTCGACCACGACGCTCACCGTAGGACCTTGGAGCGGGGATTGGTACGACGCGAGAGGGGCGACGAACGGGGAGGGGGGGCGTTCCCCGTCGTCGCCTCGGCGCTCAGGCTCCACGGTGCCCGGGCAGCTCGTGGTTCGGCGCGTCCGACAGACCCGCGGTCGTCAGCGCAGCTCGGAACCATCGCCGGTACCGTACGAGTGGGAGATGAACGCCCCGCGAATCGTCCGCAAACCCGAGGTGACCCTGAGATGAAATGTTGGGAATCGTCCGTGGTGCCCGGTGCCGAGCCCCCCTGGGTCGATCCAAGATGACCGGGACCCAGGGCACGGGGGCCTACGGGGACGGGGTCAACCGTCGACGCCAGATCCAGATGTCCGCGCCGGAAACCCAGAGCCTGCTGGTCGAGGGGCGCACGATGACGATGTGCACCTTCAACCACGACGGGACCATTCACGCCGTGGCCATGTGGTACGGCTTCCTCGAGGGTGACCTGGCCATGCAGACCAAGGCGAAGTCCCAGAAGGCCGTCAATCTGCGCCGCGATCCGCGGATCACCTGCCTCGTCGAGTCCGGGGAAGGCTACGACGAGTTGCGCGGCGTGGAGCTGGTCGGTTGGGCCGAGCTGATCGACGATCCGGCGCGACTGTGGGCGATCGGGGTGAGCGTGTTCGAGCGCCATGTCGCGCCCTACAACGAAAGCGACCACCGTTCCCAGGTCGAGGCGATGTTGCACAACCGGGTCGGCTTCAAGGTGCATCCGGACCGCACCGTGACCTGGGATCACCGTAAGTTGGGGACCCGACCCGACGGAGCGGCGGGCTAGCTCGAAGCCGTTCCGGGGCCGCGGGCCGGCCGGCCGAGGCCAATTGCATCCTCAGCGGGCGTAACCCATACTTCAGAGTCGGCACGAATGTCCGGGAGGGCAGGCGGGCGCGACTCGGGGGCGTCGACCAGAGATGTCGGCGGGAGTCGTGCGCGCCAATTCCGCCGTGAAGGCCATCCTCGTTGTCCGTGGAGGGACATGACCAACGCAGCGACCGGTGGTCTTCTGGTGAACGAGATCACCGTGACCTTCGGTGGCCTCACGGCCCTCGACAACGTCTCGCTCTCCGTTGAACCGGGCGAGATTGTCGGGGTCATCGGCCCGAACGGCGCCGGGAAGACCACGCTGTTCAATGTGGTCTGCGGCTTCGTGCGGCCCGACTCCGGGACGATGACCTACCGCGGACGTCAGTTGCGCGGCCACCAGCCCCACGATTTGGCCAAGGTGGGCATCGCCCGAACCCTGCAGGGCGTCGGCCTGTTCGCGGGCATGACGGTGGTGGAGAACGTGATGGCGGGGGCCCAGGCCACGATGCGGGCCGACTTTGCCTCAGCGCTGTTCGGCCTGTGGCGCTCCAGCCGGGAAGAAGCCCGCTTGCGGAAGCGTGCGCTAGACCTCCTCGAAGAGCTGCGGATCGCGCAGTGGGCACGCCGCTATCCAGCCACCCTTCCCTATGCCATTCAAAAGCGAACCTCGCTCGCCCGGGCCCTGATCAGTGGTCCGACCCTGGTCCTGCTGGACGAACCGGCCAGCGGGCTCTCCGAGGGGGAGCTCGAAGAGCTGGGCAAGCTCATCGGCAACCTGCGGGCCAAGATGGGCGTGCTCCTGGTCGAGCACCACATGGACCTGGTCATGTCCATCTGCGATCGACTGGTCGTGCTCAACTTCGGGCGGGTCATCGCTTCTGGAACACCGGCCGAGGTTCAGGCGAACCCCGAGGTGACCACTGCGTATCTCGGCCAAGACGTCTCCCACGTCGACTCCCAGGCGATCCATGCCGACCCTTGAGATCGAGAACCTCTCGGTGTCTTACGGGGCCGTGCACGCGCTGAGCGACGTGTCGTTCACCGCGGCCGAGGGCGAGGTCACCGCGGTGCTCGGCGCGAATGGAGCGGGCAAGACGACGCTCCTTCGCACCATCAGCGGGTTGGTGCACCCTCGCAAGGGAACGATCCGCTACGGAGGCGAACACCTCGAGAAGATGTCCGTGGAGAAGATCGTGCGCCACGGCATCGCCCACGTACCGGAGGGAAGGTCCGTCATCGAGGAGATGACGGTCGACGAGAACCTCCGCTTGGGTTCGCTGTGGCGTTTCGGCCGGCGCGAGCGCGGGGCCGTCATCGACGAGATCTACGAGTTGTTTCCACCGCTGGATGAGCGCCGCCGTCAACATGCCAACACGCTGTCGGGCGGCGAGCGCCAGATGCTCGCCATCGGCCGAGCATTGGTGGCTCGCCCAAACGTCCTTTTGTTGGACGAACCGTCGCTCGGCTTGGCCCCGATCGTCACGGCCCGCCTCATGGCCGTGCTGCGTGACCTTACGGCATCCTCCAATCTCGTCGTCGTGCTGGTCGAACAGAACGCTCGCAGCAGCCTCTCAATAGCGCAGCGCGCCCTCGTCATCAACCTTGGTCGGGTGGTGGTTTGCGACGACGCAGCCACGGTCGCCAGCGACACCGAACTTCGTCACCACTACCTCGGTTACTAGGAGCGGCCGGCAACCATGCAGTTCTTCCTCGACATCACCTTGGGTGGGATTGCCACCGGCATGATCGTGTCGGCGGTGGCCCTCGGCCTTGTCCTCGTCTTCCGGGCCACCAACGTCGTCAACTTCGCGCAGGGCGCGATGGCGATGATCACCACCTATATCGCCTACGACGTCCTTCGCAAGGGGGCCGACTATTGGCTGGCGTTCGCCGTCGCGCTCGCGGCGGGTCTGGTGTTCGGCGCACTCACCCAAGTGGTGCTGATCCGACCGGTCCAGGGGAAGTCCCCGCTCAATGCGATCATCGTCACCTTCGGGTTCCTGATCTTCTTGGAGGGGGTGGCCGGAGCAATCTACGGGAGCACCGCCCGCAATTACCCGGCACCGTTCTCCCTGTCCGGCCAGAAGCTCGCGGGCACCCAGATCGCCTTCTCTCCCTTCGACGTGTTCGTCGTGGTGTCGGTGCTCGTTCTCATGGTCCTGATGCTGGTGCTCTTCCGCGGCACCGACCTCGGCCTTCGGATGCGAGCGGTGGCGTTCGCCCCCGAAGCGGCCCGCCTGCTCGGGGTCAGGGTGCGGCCGCTCCTCACCTTGGGCTGGGGGTTGGCCGTGGCGGCCGGTGCCATGGCGGCCTTGCTCGTCGTGCCGACGTCGTCGCTCACCCCCAACTTCATGGACGTGATCCTCATCTACGGGTTCACCGCGGCCGTGGTCGGTGGTCTCGACAGCCCCATCGGTGCCCTCGTCGGTGGCCTGGTCACCGGCCTGTCGCTGGCCTATGTCGGTGGGTACCTCGGTGGGTCGCTCGAGCCCATGGCCGCCCTGGCCCTCGTCGTCGTCTCGCTCATGATCCGGCCCGAAGGCATCTTCGCCCGCCCGGCGGCGAGGAGGGTCTGAATGGGCGCCTTCCGGCGGAGTGCGCAGGCTCTCACGGCAAAGTCGTGGTTCCGGCTGCCCCGCCAGCCGATGCTGCGCCACCTTTCGTTCGCCGCGGTGGCCGTGGTCGGCCTCTACTTCCTCACCCAATGGCTGAGTGCGTTCAACGATTACGAGGTGGGAGAGATCGCGTTCTACGTCATCGCACTGGCCGGGTTGACGGTGCTCACGGGCATCAACGGGCAGATCTCCCTCGGCCACGGCGGGTTCATGGCCGTCGGCGCCTTCACCTACGCCCTCCTGGTGGAACACACCACCTGGAACCTGGTTCCCGAGCTTCTGGTGGTGGTGGCCATAACCGCAGTGTCCGGCCTCGTGATCGGGATTCCGGCCACCCGCCTGCACGGCCCGTACCTGGCCGGGATGACGCTCATGGTGGCCCTTGGCCTGCCCTACCTGACCAACCAATACAACACCGTCTTCGGCGGTGACCAGGGCTTGAACACGCCGGCGCCCACCGGGCCGGCGAGCGTCAATCCCACCGAGTGGCTGACCTGGATCCAACTCGCCGGCGCGGTGATCGTCCTGGTCCTGCTGGGGAACCTGATGCGCAGCCGGTTCGGACGGTCGTTTCGTGCCGTGCGTGACGACGAGATCGCCGCCTCCTTGGCCGGTATCCACGTGGCGCGGACCAAGATCATCGCCTTCATGGTTAGCGCCGGGTGTGCCGGGCTGGCCGGCGCCTTCCTGGCGCTGTCGGCGGGGGGAGTCAACTCCGCCGAGTTCCCGCTCGCCCTCTCCATCTACATCCTGGCCGGGGTGGTGCTCGGAGGGACCGGCAGCCTGATGGGGGTGTGGTGGGGGGCCATCATCATCGTGTACCTGCCCACCCAGTGGTCACAGTCTCTGGCCAGCGACTTTCATGCCAACGCACTGGTGAGCGCCAACCTGGCCGTCATCATTTTCGGGCTGGTTCTGGTCGTGACGATGCTGGTGGCGCCGGGTGGAATCCAAGGCGGCCTCCGTTGGGTGGTCGCCAAGGGGGCCGCGTACCTCTCTTCCGGCGGGGTTTCTAATATGACGCTATCGTTACAGGAATCTACTGACCCTCCGGTAAGTGACGGGGAGTCGGTGACGACCATAAAGAAGTGAGGGGTGTAACCATGCACCCGAAAACTATGAGGGGGGTATCGATGAAGCGATTCTCGTTGCGTTCGGCCCGCAGCCGCACGCGTCTCATTGCCACCGGCGCGGTCGCCTGCGCCATGGCAGGGACCATGGCGCTGAGCGC
>Ga0181521_10000720_pt1 | contig 40722 bp, 39 predicted proteins | sample PEATcosm2014_Bin_32_FD_119764 | JGI IMG/M metagenome (GOLD analysis project Ga0181521, IMG submission 119764) | Peatland microbial communities from MTU Mesocosm Facility, Houghton, MI, USA - PEATcosm2014_Bin02_60_metaG | ecosystem: Environmental > Terrestrial > Soil > Wetlands > Peat | place...
AGGTGCTCAAGCCCGAGAGCCGCAGCGGCACCGGAAGCATTCCGGAGGGTTCGCCTTCGCCGGCATAAAGACAGTTGTCAGTGATCAGAAAGGGCTGCTCCTTCGAGCAGCCCCTTTTTGTTGCTCCAAAAAACTCCCGCCAATTGAACCGGCCGCGCTTCTGCTGCGACATATATAACGAAAGCACATGACAAACGAGAATCGAGCGCGGTACGAATGGATGGCGCTGCGATGCCAGGCGCGCGAACCGGGCGCATTCGAGGATCTGATCGCAGTGATGGAGCGGCCCTTGCTCTATTACGCGATGACTTTGACGGGCAATGCAGACAGCGCGCTCGATGTGCTTCAGGACTCTTGGCTGAGAGTTTTCCGCAGCATTGGCAGGCTGAAAGACCCCGGCGCATTGCGGCCGTGGTTGTATTCCATCGTCCATGGAATCGCCGTGGATCGAATCCGCAAGAACTACTCGCGCGAACAGGCGGAAGCGGCGCACCTCGAGGATTTCCAAGAGGCGGATGAACCGTCGTTTGCCAATGAAGATGCCGAAGCGATTCATCGGGCGTTGAGTGAAATCAGTCTTCCGCATCGCGAGGTTCTGGTTCTGCATTTTCTTGAAGACCTTTCGATCGCCGAGATCGCCGAAGTCGTGGGGTGTTCCGAAGGAACGGTAAAATCCCGCATGCACTACGCCAAGCGGGCAATGAAGGAAGCACTGAATGGAGAGAGTTATGGAAAAACAAAATGAAAATCTGCGCGAGCGATTGCTGGCGCGTTTGCCGCAACCGGAAAACCTCGCCGCCTATCGGGAAGAAACAGCGTCCTTGCTGGCAAAACACGAAAAGGCGATCTTCTGGGACAAGTGGACCACAAAGGTGCTTGCCTTCTGTGCAATCAGCGTTTTTATGTTGGCCAATTTCAATCCCATCTGGTTCTCAAAGCTTTTTGGCGCGCGGGAAATCCCGATCTTCGATGCTGTGGCGGCCGTCTTGTTTTTTCTAAGCATGACTCACAACCTGATGTATGAGATCAATCAAAGCAAAGTGGGGCTTCTAAAGGAAGTGAAGCAGGTCCAGCTCCAGATCCTGGAGTTGCAGGCCTCGATCAAGACAGCCGGCGAGAACCAACCCTGAACCAGGCGCTCCGTCCACTGTTCACTGTCCGCTGTTTGCCGTCTGCTGACACCTGAAACCTGAACCCTGATCCCTGTATACTTCTCCCGCAGACGGAAATCGCTCGCTTGTGCGCTCAGAGTGCGGGCGGCTTCGTCTGTTCCCAGCAAAATCTCTAGAGGAGCACCCCGCATGAAAGCCGTCGTACGCCGTTTTTCCGTTTTTTTCTGCATCGTAGTCACATCGATCTTTGCGCTTGCCGCAGTCGCACACGCCGCGCCGGTGCTGATGATCTCGATTGACGGACTCAAGCCCGAGTACATCACGCAGGCCGACGCTCACGGCATGAAGCTTCCTTACCTGCGCACGCTCCTTACGAACGGCACCTATGCGGAAGGCGTAGTGGGCATCTGGCCGACCGTCACCTATCCCAGCCACACCACGCTGCTCACCGGCGTCTGGCCTGACCAGCACGGCATCACGAACAATCTGGAATTTGACCCCTTGCAGCGTTTCGGCGGCGCGTGGAACTGGTATGCGGCGGGGATTCGCGTGCCTACCTTGTGGCAGGCGGCGCACAGGGCGGGCCTGCGCACGGCGAGCGTGGGCTGGCCGGTGAGCGTGGGAGCCACGGACGTGGATTACCTGATTCCCGAGTACTGGCGCGACGCGCGCGTCGACAGCTCACCGGATCCGCAGGACCGTTGGCTGATGGCGGCGCTGGCGCGGCCAGACACACTGCTCCAGCAACTGGAGGCGGCGGCCGGCCCCTACATGAACGGCAACGACACCAGCATCGGCGGCGACGAGATCAAGACGCGCTACGCTCTGGAAATCCTGAAGCGTTACAAGCCAGCCTTCATGACGCTGCACCTTAGCTCGCTCGACCATGTACAGCACGAGCACGGGCCTTTCAGCCCCGAGGCCTGTGCCGATCTCGAGGCGATTGACGGCATGATCGCGCGGCTGGCGCATCAGGAGTTCGCCCTCAATCCATCCGCCGTCGTGGTCATCGTGTCCGATCACGGCTTCATGAACATTACGCACTACGTGAATCTGGCCTACGCGTTTCTCAAAGCCGGGTTCATCCAGGCCACCGTCGGCCCGGGCAACGTTCCCAATGTCAGTTCCTGGAAGGCCGAGCCGTGGGGCGCGGGCGGCATGGCCGCCATCATGCTCCACGACCCCAACGACCATGCGACCGAGCAGCAGGTGCGCGCGTTTCTCGAAAAGCTGGCCACCGATCCCGACAGCGGAATTGCGCAGGTGCTCGATCGTGATGCTATTCACGAGCGCGGTGCATTTCCCGATGCGGCGTTTCTCGCCGTCTTCAAGCCGGGCTACTACTTCGGCACGGACACCAGCGGATCTCTGGTCACGCTGGTACCGGGCACGCGCGGCTCGCACGGATTTTCGCCGGAGTATCCGGAGATGCGGGCATCGTTCTTCGCGGTAGGGGCCGGCATCGCGCACCATCGCGACCTGGGCCTGGTGGATATGCGCCAGATTGCGCCGACCATAGCGAAGATGTTGCAGGTCGCGATGCCGACTGCGAAGGCTACGCCATTGAAGGTCGTGCCGTGATCGGATTACCCACCCAAGTTCACGCCGATTTGGAAGAGGTTGGTTGAGGTTGTCCGATCCCACCCTTTCGCAAAAAACGCTAAAGGATGGGGCACGGAGCAAGCGCGATAGAGAAATCGGCCCGGAAAACACAAACGGCGGTTCCTTTCAGGAACCGCCGCTCAATTCCCTGCTGCGTTGTTTTCTTGTTTCCCGGTTTTCTCGTTCCCTTGTTCCCTCGGTCCCTGGTTCCCTGCTTTTAGAAGATCTTGTAGCTCACGCCGGCGCTGAGGCCATAGGGCCTGATGGTGAAGGAGGTAGTGCCGCCGGTCGGGTTCGGGCTCGACACGGGCCACTGCTGGTACTCAAAATCGGCGCAGCGGATGGTGAACTTGCGGTTGAGCCGGTAGTCCACGCCGCCGCCGTACGTGAGCACAAGGGCGCTTCCGCTGAGGAAGTCGCCATTACCAATGCCAACCAGAATCTTGCCGTAGGGCGTGAACTTGTGGAAGCTGTTGATGATGGGGAGGCGCTCGCCAATCGAATAGGTGTTCTGGGTCTGGCTAATTCCCGGGTATTCGTTAAAGCGCAGAAAGCGCACTTCGAATTCTGGCTGCAACCAGCGGCTGAAGCGCGCGTCCACATAGCCGCCCACGCCGTAGAGGCGGTTGGGACTGGTCTCGGCGTCGCCCTCGCCGGTGTAGTCGGGCTGAAACGCCGAGCCCAAAGCGCCGGCGCGGACGTTAAACACACGCTCCGTCGCCGAAGGCACCACCTGGCCATGTGCGGAAACGAGAGCTACCGATGAGAACGCGAAACACAAAAGCGCTAAAATCGAACGTTTTATGAGCACAACGCAAATCCACTTCCTGTGAATCGTCGAAGGGCGGGGACAACCAATCGGACTCACGCTGCGAGCCCGGCGAAGTGTGCTCAAAATCTGCAATACACCGCGCCAGGTCTCGGAGAGTTCATGTGTTATGACTGCGGATTTTGCGCAGCCGTTGGTGCCTGTTGCTGATCGGGCGGCGGCACAGCGCCGCTCTGCGGAGGCGCCGCAGGCTGTGCCGGCGGCGTGTTGTCGGGCGCTGCGACCGGCTGGTCACTGCTGGCGGGCGCTGCCGCGGCCGGCGGCGTGACGGCTGCCGCGTCATAGCGCTGCAGCTTGTAGAAAATCGGCGTCACTTCGAACGGCATCTTGTCGCGGGCATTCATGGGCGCGTAGCGCTTGGCGTTGAGCATGTGCACCTTGTCATCCCACGGATCAGTCTTCAGCCAGCTTCCCAGGGGCAGGGCTGCGGTCTGCGCCAAATCGTCCCAGTTGATCTTGGGCGCCTCGTGCAACAGGTCGCCCATCCACGGCGTGCCGTCGGCCTTCAGCAGCGAATCGCCCAGCCGGGGCGACTCCATCAGCGCCCTCAGCACCCTGGAGCGATCCACAAGCTGTTCGTAGAAAAGGCCGGCGCTGGGCAGCTTGTCCTTGTACATGGAGGCCTCGAGATATTCCATGGCGCGTTTGGCCGCCGTTCCGTTGTCCACGTCGGAGTGGTTCATAAGGATGCGTTGGAAGCTGGCCTCATCCGGGAAGAGCAGGCGGTCATTGAAGGCGTAGCGGGTATCGATGTGGTGGCCCATGGCAATGTGCGCCAGTTCCATGGCGATCACCGAGGCAATGGCTTCCTCGCTGGGCAGACTGTCGACGAGCCCCTTGCTGACGAGAATGGTGTTGCCCACGGTGGTGGCTTCAATGGTGTCGGTGAGCAGGATGCGGCAATGGATCTGATCGGTGAAGGCGAGATTGTTAGGCACCACCAGGTTGATGACGATCTGGCCCAGCACCTTTTCTTCATAGCCGCCGGTGTCGAGAGGCGCTACCAGGCCGGCTTCGACCAGGCGGTCGATCACGTTATTCTCGGCCTGCGTGATCCACATGCGCGAGGCCTGCAGCGGACCCACATCCTGCGAGTCGTCGCTCTTGTCCTCCGCGTCATCCACCTTCATGCTCACGCTCTCGCTGTCGCGTGTGGGCAGCTTGAGGGAGTAGCCCCAGAAGTGGGTTTGCGCCTTCAGGCCCACGGACTTGTCGGCCTCGGTGCGCTGGGTTTCTTCCACGTAGACGGCCACGGGCAGCCAGATGCCGGGCTGCACGTTCATCCGCCAGCTGTCGAAGTGGAAGTAGTGCTTGGCTGAATCTTCGTCGGTTGGACCGGTGTAGGTGCCGTTGAAGCGTACTACGTTGCCCGCCTCATCCTCGATCCAGATGCGCCCGTAGAAGCGGCCCATGCCCTTCACGTCGGCCTTGGGATGTACATCGAAAACCCAGGTGCGCACGGTGCCCAGAAACTCGCGGCGTACAAAGCTGAAGACATAGTGCTGCTGGTCGAAGCCGGAGGGATCGAGGAACATCATCTCCATGAAGCCGGTGTTGGAATACGTGAACTGCGTATCCAGATGCAGTGCCTTGGTGAGGTCTGTGATGGCATCCATGGACCCCTTGAAGAAGCCATGCCTGACCTGCTCCTGCCTGGGCGTGTAGCTTTTGTCGAAGAAGGTCTTGCCGAAGTCCACGCGGCTGAGCATGTAGTGATCCGCGATGGGAATTGCATAGAGATGCACGTCCGGCTTGGTGTCCTGAATGTAGGTCTCCACCAGCGGCGTGCGCTGCTGGATGTTCTTGATCAGCACCTTCTCCTGGGCAATGGCCTTTTGCACCAGCGCAGCCTGCTCGGGCGTGAGCGCGCGAGCCGGCTGGAACTTCGGTTGCTTCTTCGCGTACGCGCAGCCCACACCGAGGCTCAAGATCAGAAGGGCGAGGGGGAATTTCCGAAACATCATGTGCAACTCCTGGTTCAATACTGCGTTAAGTACTTCCCGGCTTTCGCGTCTCCCCTCGAGCGCCTTGCGGCGCTTTACGGCTGAGGAAAGGGCTGAGGCCAGGCCCCATGAATCCGACTTTCTCGATGCTACGCCAACTGGAAGGTGATGGTAATGGTTGTGGTGACATCTACCGGCCGGCCGTCACGCGTTGCTGGACGGAAACGAATCTGCTGCGCCACGCGGCGCGCCTCTTCATCAAGCCCATGGCCCAGCCCGTGCACCACGCTCTGCACCACCACCTGGCCGGAAGCAAGGAACGTGACGCGCAGAACCACTTCGCCCTGAACTCTCAACTGCCGCGCCTCCGCCGTGTATTGCACCGGCGGCTTAGAGAGTACTTCGAGATTGGTCGAGACCGGTTCCACGACCTGCCTGGGAGTCAGCGAAGCCTGTGCGGTGACGGGAATGTCGGCCGAGGCCACCTTACCGTAGTTCGAACCCGTATTCGTCGTGCTAGTTGCGGGAATGCCCGCCGATGCAACTTTGCCCGGCGGAACGGCACCGTAGCCGGGCCGGGTGGTGCTCCCGTAGCCCGTCGATCCCACCACGCCATGCGGCGCGACCGCCGGACCGCGGTTGTCGCCGTAAGGATTGCCGATCGAAGCCACCGTAGCCGGACGCGTGGAGTTGGGGTTAGGGGTTACGCCAAAAGTGTCGCCCAGGTGCACCGGCGCCGTCGAGGGCTTGTGACTGTTGTCCTGCGCGGGCATCGCGTGGTCGAGCGCGGCCTTGGGCTGCGGCGCCAGAGTAATCGTTGGAGCCTTGGCCGGGATCGCCGGCAGGTTCACCTTGGCTTCCATCTGGACCGGCTTCGGCTCCGGCTTCGGCTTCGGCATTTCAATCTGCTTGGGCTGCAACTCCACCTTCGGCATCTCCGGCGGAGGAGTCACTTGCGGCGGCGGCGGCAGCGGCTTGATGTGCTCCGGCGGCGGCGGAGTGGCGGGAATGACCAGCTCGGTCATCTCATAGTGCTGCTGAATCACGTGCTTTGCCATCATGCCCGCAAGTACGAATGTGACAAGAATCGCCGTGTTCACGGTCGAGCTGATGACGAATGAAACCGGGCTTCTCTCCGGCTCAGGCAGCAGACCGAAGGTACTTCCTCCCGGTGAATATTTCATCGACATTTTTAAATCCTCGCTTCCGGCCCCTGCTCGCGGCGCAGAATCAATTCGTCCCTTACAAATATCGGCAAGAACCGCGGCGACCTTTCGCCAGGGATCCCATTTTGCGCTCATTAATTTTCTGGTAAGTCCACCAAGGCTTGCGAAAAGCGCTTCCGTCCGTACATAGGACGTCAAAAAAACGCCGCATCGTTACAATTCCGCGTTCACAGCTACCCGGCATCTGCTGCTTTCCCCATTTTTGTAGGGCCGAAACTAACCGATCGATCCATCCCACCTTAAGCTGCGAAGACCAGCAGAGAAGGGGGAAGTAACCATTATACGTGTGCCCAAAGTCTTCGCGGTCAGCCCATATTGGGGATCGACCCATAAAATGCAACCCTGGCAGCAGTGCTCCTATAGACTCAAAGTAACCTAAACTGTCTCGGAAAGGACAGTCTTTTTGTGAGGATATTGGTTACCGGCGGTGCAGGGTACATAGGAAGTACCGTCACCGCATTTTTGGCCCGGAACGGACATAAAACCGTTGTTTACGACAACCTGAGCCACGGACGCCGCGACCTGTTGCCGGCGGGCGTGGAATTGATTGAGGGCGAGCTGAGCGACCGTGCCCGCCTCGAACAAATTTTCCTGGCCGCCCGCAATGATCAAGAGCCGTTCGATGGAGTCCTCCACTTCGCCGCACTCATTGAGGCAGGCGAGTCGATGCAGCTCCCGGAGCTCTATTTCCGTAATAACACCGCATCGACGCTTTCGTTGCTGGAGGCGATGCTCAAATGCGGTCCGCGGCGCCTGGTTTTCTCCTCGACAGCCGCCGTCTACGGTGAGCCGGAATCTATTCCGATTCAGGAAGATGCACGTCTTGCGCCCACCAACCCCTACGGCCAGTCCAAGCTCCTCGTGGAGCAGATGCTCACCTGGCTGAATCGCATTCACGGGCTGCAATACGCCTCACTGCGCTACTTCAATGTGGCCGGCGCCGCGGAAGGCACTGAAGGCCCCGAGAGTATTGTCCGCGGCGAATCGCACCAGCCGGAAACGCATCTCATTCCGCTCATTCTCGACGTCGCTCTGGGGCGCCGCACATCGATTCGCATCTATGGCGACGACTATCACACACCCGACGGAACCTGCATCCGCGACTACATTCACGTCTCGGATTTGGCCGATGCGCACCTGCTGGCGCTGGCAGCGCTCGCGGCTCCAGGCGGCCCAAAGGAACCCCTCATCTACAACCTTGGTAACGGTCAGGGTTTCAGTGTGCGAGACGTTGTGGAGTCGGCGCGCCGGGTGACAGGACATCCCATTCCGGCGGAGATTCATCCGCGGCGGCCGGGCGATCCGGCGGTGCTGGTAGCCAGCTCCGCGAAGGCCATGCGCGAGCTGGGATGGAAGCCGCGTTACACCGATCTCGACGACATCATTCGCACCGCGTGGATCTGGCATCAGGAGCGTTATCGCGAGGCTGACTGAAAGTTAATTTCCGGGTTGGCGGCCACGCGGGAATGAATTCGTGATGCAGTGTCGCGCGCCAAAAGACGCCGAATGAAGAGCACCGAGCTTCGTCCGCTTGTCTCCATATTCCGCTTAATTACGAAAGTCTGAGAATCCACCACTTCCCCATCATGAGGCCGCAGCGTGCGCCGATACCGGAGGAGTATCCACGAACGCTGTGCATCCTGAGGTGAAAAATGCGATTCCGCTTGATTTGTGCATTGGTGGTTCTGACCGCATTCTCCGGTTGCGGGAACCCGGCTGCATTTACTTCCAACTCGACTCCCGCTGTCACTACCCGCTCGTATAACGGGACGGCATCGGTGGGCGATTTTCTCACCATCACCCTCAACACGACCGCGCTAACCATCACGTATAACAATCTCTCCAACGGCGACAGCGGCACGTTTCCGTATACGGTCAACGCCGATGGCAGCTATACACTCGACGACCCGAATGGGAACCTGCTTTCGGCCTATGAAATTCCAGGATATGCGCTGTTGATTCAGGCGGCCAAAGCGGGACCAGACCACAACACAGCAGCATTGATTACGGCGGTAGAGAGCGGCCCCTTCTCGTTAAGCACCTTCTCCGGGAACATCTACAACTACATAGAGTTCCGCACCCAGTTCGGTGGACTGGAAATCGGTACTGTCAGCATCGCGGGGACCACCGGCACGAACTCTTCGTACTGGCCTTATGGCTATTTCAGCCAGGGCTCCGGCGGCGCCTTTAACGCCAGCACTATGGACCTCAGCGGGTTGACAGAGGACACTTCAGGAACGTTTGTGTCCGGCTCTATCCCTGGCGCGGGTGGCGGGACAGATACGATATTCGGCACATCCAATGGGTTCTTCATCGTGGATTCGCCTTCAGGCTCGATCATCGGATTGCCGAAGGCGGCGAGCTCAACCTTCGATCAATCGGTGGCGGGAACCTATAATGGCGTCTTCTACGAGAAGGCCAACGTCACGATGAGTGCGGGCAGCAATGTGGAGACAGGCACGCCTTCAACCGGTAAGGCTACCGTTGTGGTGACCGCCGCGGCCAACATTACGGTCACCGATGCGTCGGGCAACACGTTCATTAACGCAACGCTGACTCCAGTGGCCAATTCCAGCTTCTTGTATGGCAGCGCGGGTCAACTCGCGGACCCCTGTAACGGATTGTTTGTCTTCCGTGCGGTGACCGGCACTTATGAGCACGATGTCTTTGTCACCTTCGTGGGCAACTCGGTGGTGTTTTCGAAATTCAGCGCCAACCTGCCCTGGACGCAGGCCAGCGGTTACAGCTATTGGTATGGAGTCGGATTGAAGTAGAAAGACCAGCAGAAGCCTCCGGTCCGGAAGCCGGTCCTGCGCCAGAAAGGCGGGGATCGGCTTCCCATTTTCCCGGAGCCCACAGGCATAATTGAAACGGGAGACGCCACCAGCATTCACTATGCAGCGCATCTATTTGATCTCGACAGGTGGAACCATCGAGAAGGTGTACTCCGAGCAGAGCGGCGTGGTGGAGAACCGCGCGGCCAAGCTGGACCGCTATCTGCGCATGCTCCGTCTGCCTGACGCCGAGATTCACACCATCCACCTGATGAACAAAGACAGCCTGGAGATGACGGATGAAGATCGCGCCGAGGTCAGGGACCGCGTGGCCGTGCTGCTTGCGGAAGGCGCGCCCATCGTGATCTCGCACGGTACCGACACCATGGTCGAGACGGGCCTCTACCTCGAGAAGTCCTATGCGGATCTCAACGTTCCCATCATCCTGACCGGAGCCATGACGCCGCTGGGGTTCGAGGGCAGCGACGGCCTGCAAAACCTGACCGAAAGCCTGCTTGCCGCCCGCCTCGTCGCGCCCGGCGTGTATATCGTGATGCACGGACAGGTTTTTCCCGTCGGCCACGCCCGCAAGGATAAACACAAGGCCACGTTTGTGAGGACCTGAGTTGGAAAGGAATGCAGCCGTGCCGTAATGTATTCTGCAACCGCGCGGGCCTTCGATCCATCAAACACATGGATAGAGCGAAAGCATCGATTCGTGAGGTTCTTCCCCGGTGAGCTCCGAAAAAGGCAGAGGCTTCTTCAGAGCGTTTCTCGATTTCTTTATTCTGTTCAGCGGCATTTCAACAGCGTCGAACCTGGCGCGCACACAAGGTCGGCCGCTGCTGACGCGCGGGCTGTTCCTGTTCCGCCGCAAATGAACCTCTCTGACCCCTGTTCCCTATAGAATCGAACCATGCCGATCTCGCGCGAGCAAGCCCTCGATTACTTCCACTCTCCCGACCTGATCGGTCTGGGGTTTGAGGCGGATGCTGTGCGTCGCCGCCTGCACCCCGAGGGCGTGGTCACCTACATCATCGACCGCAACATCAACTACACCAACTTCTGCACTGAGTACTGCACTTTTTGCGCCTTCTATCGTCCGCTGCCGCGACCCGGCAAGCCCGACCCGCGCTCTGATGAAGGCTACATCCTCGACTTCGAAACCATTTACGCGAAGATCGCCGAGACCCTCGAGATGGGCGGCACCGGAGTGTTGATGCAGGGCGGCATTCATCCCGATCTCAAGATCGACTGGTTCGAGCGGCTGTTCACGGGCATCAAGCAGCGCTTTCCGCAGATCTGGTTGCACTGTTTGTCAGCGTCTGAAGTGCTGGCCATTGCCGAGTACTCCGACCTGGATCTGCGCACCACCATCGCACGGCTGCGCGACGCAGGACTCGACTCCATTCCCGGCGGGGGCGCGGAGATTCTCGACGACGAAGTGCGGCACCGCATCGCGCGCCTCAAGTGCGACACCAACGACTGGGTGAGCGTGCACCGCACGGCCCACCAGCTCGGCATGCGCACCACGGCGACCATGATGTTCGGCGTGGGCGAGAATTTCGACCAGCGCATCAATCATTTTGAAGTCGTGCGCCGCCTGCAGGAAGAAACCGGCGGATTCACGGCGTTTATCCCCTGGAGTTTCCAGCCGAAGAATACCGCACTCGGCGGACGCGGCTGGGACGAAGCGACCTCGGTCGAATATTTAAAGGTGCTCGCCATCGCGCGGCTCTTTCTCGACAACATTGAGAACGTGCAGGCCAGTTGGGTGACGCAGGGATTGAAGGTGCTCGAAGTGGGCCTCCACTTCGGCGGCAACGACGTGGGCAGCGTGATGCTTGAAGAAAATGTCGTCAAGGCCGCGGGCACCTCGAACTGCACCACGGAAGAAGAGCTGCGGAGAATCATCCGCGACGCCGGCTTCAAGCCCGTGCAGCGGGACACGCTCTATCGCACGATGTTCCTGAGCTAGGCGCCGCAAGGTCCTGAGCGGAGGCTCCTTGATTCACCTGATTGGTGTCGATCACTTCAAGGCCCAAAGAAAGAAATGCGACCTTGAGCTGACGGAGCTTCAGTGGCAATACCAGGCAACCGTGAAATCAGCGATCCAGTCCCTTCATCCCGACCTGCTGGCCGAGGAAGATCATCCCAGCTATCTTTCCGAAGACGGCGCCGAATCCATTCTTCAGCCCATCGCACAATCTCACGGCATTCCGCATCGGTTTATCGAGGCGGACCGCGCTACGCAAAAGGAACTGGGCTATAAAACCGTCGATATCATCAAGGCGTTGTTGATTGCACGCGGCGATCGTTCCGCAACAGCCGCCAGCGCCCACAAGATTGCTCACCAATTTCCCATTCGTGAAAGATTCTGGCTGGCGGAACTCGGTAAAACCGCTCAAAAGAATGTGGTGCTCGTCTTCGGCGATCTTCATCTCACGACATTCACCAATCTGCTCGCTGCCGAAGGCATCCCTTACAAAATATTCGCCGAGCGTATCGGCGTCGATCCCTCAACTGATCCCGAATATGAAGCCTTGCGGTACGCCCAGGACCACAACATGTTCGGTGAGACGAATTGCTTCTGCCTGGAAAGCTGACAGCGCCCGGCGGCGGCACCTCGCAATGCACCACCGAAGAAGAGTTGCGGAGAATCCTCCGCGACGCCGGCTTCAAGCCCGTGCAGCGGGACACGCTCTATCGCACGATGTTTCTGAATTAGCGTAGACCTCCGCAAGGGGCGGGGCGGGTGCAATCCTGACCGAAACTCTTTATCGGGGTGGAACTGAAGCAGGTGCGGCGGCAGCGGAAAGGGGTGTGCTGCCCTCACTGGGAAGGCCGGACGAACCGGCAGCGCTGCCGCCGCGCTCTGGGGATGCACGTTTCTGAGCTTACGGTTTCGGCAAAATGAGAACTGTGCAATTTTGACCAGTTTGCGCCTTATTTTCAAGATTCCAAGCGCCAAGCCCGCGCAAAACCACACAGGTTCGCCGCGAGTGGAGTAAAGGCCGGCTGCTGCCCGGCGCTACATGGATGGCGTCGTGCCCTGTTGGATCGCCTTCGCCGCGTCGAGGTGTTTCTGCAGAGTCGCGAGCGTGTCCTGTGCGTACGAACGGATCGCAGGATTGGTCGCGGCCTGCGCTTCTTTCTTGTAAAGGGCGAGCGCAGCCGTGTGACCTGCAACCATATCCTGGATATACGCGTGATCGAACGCCTTCCCCTTCAGCCTGTGCAAAGGAGCGATCAGCGACTTGTTGTGCTCGGCATCGATCGCAGTGGGCAGGGTAAGCCCGGCCTGCTGGGCGAGGCTTTGCAGCTTCTGAAAGTCCTGCGTATGATCGCCGACCAGCATGCGGCCATAGTCTTTAACCGCCTGAGACGAAGCCGCGTCTTGCGCTAGATTTCCCAGATGCGCCTCGACCATATCGGTTTGCGCGGCCGTATCGAGAAATTTCTGATCGCTCATCGGAGCCGCACTTTTGGCAAACGCCGGAACCAAGAGAATGGACAGACAGCAAACGGCTGAAAGAGTACGCTTCATTTTCATCTCCTCCTACGTGGAATTTAGATGCAGAAGCAAAAAATGCGTTCAGTGCCGTCTCCAGAAATTTCTGTCCTGACCATGGCAGTGAGATTCGAAAATGCGGCTGGATGTGTCAAGGCTGGATGTGTCAAGGCTGCGTGTGTCAAGAATTGCGCAGCGGCGTCCGAGACCGGTCGTCATGATCTATGCTTTTGCCATGACGATTCCTGCCTCAAACACACTTCGCACCCTCGGCAATTCCGATCTCCAGATCACGCCCATCGGCTTTGGCGCATGGGCCATCGGCGGAGGCGACTGGCAATACGGCTGGGGCCCCCAGGACGACAACGACTCCATCTCCGCTATCCATCGCGCGCTCGATCTCGGCATCAACTGGATCGACACCGCGGCCGTGTACGGGCTGGGCCACTCAGAAGAGGTGGTTGGTCGCGCCGTAAAATCCTCTGCGCACAAGCCTTACATCTTCACCAAGTGCTCCATGCGCTGGCACGCCGACCGCAGCATCTACAACTCGCTCAAGGCCGCGTCACTGGCCGAAGAAGTGGAGGCCTCGTTACGCCGCTTGCAGGTAGAAGCCATCGATTTATATCAAATTCATTGGCCCAATCCCGACAGCGAGATTGAAGAGGGATGGGAGGCGCTCACCCGCATGCGCGAGCAGGGCAAGCTGCGCTGGATCGGGGTTTCAAATTTCAATGTTGACCAGATGAAGCGCGCCATGAAGATCGCGCCCATCACCAGCCTGCAGCCGCCCTATTCCATGCTGCGCCGCGCCATCGAGGCGGAGATCCTCCCCTTCACACAGGCCAACGGCATCGGCGTCATCAACTACTCGCCCATGCTCTCGGGTCTGCTGGCGGGCAAGATGACCGCGGAGCGCATTGCCGCTCTGCCGCCAGACGACTGGCGCCGCAATAATGTCGAATTCAGCGAGCCGCGCCTGAGCCGCAACCTGCGCCTGGTGGAACTGCTGCGCGCGATCGGCAACGAGCACGGCGTCACTCCCGGAGTAGTGGCCGTGGCATGGGTGTTGCACAACCCCGCCGTCACCGCAGCCATTGTGGGCGGCCGCGGCCCGCGGCAGGTGGAAGAAACCGCAGCCGCGCTCAGTTTCCGCCTCACGGACAACGAGTACGGATCGATCAACGGGTTCCTCAAGGAGAATCCGGCGTGAGTTTCGGAAGTGAAGAAAGCGAACGAAGTGAAGTAAGTGAAGAAGTGACAAAAAGCAAGAACCCCGGCCTTGGCCGGGGTTCGGTGTTTGAAGAGGAGAAGCCGGGTTACATGGCTGCAACGAAATCCGGAACCTGGACGGCCGCGTAATCCTGCAGCAGTTGCGTCATGCGGGCTGCCATGCCGGTGTACATCGCGGCGGCGCGGTAAGCATTCACGCGAACACCTTCGCCGGCGTGAGTGAACGCATATTGCGCCAGAGCCATCAGCACGCACAAGCGAATCTGCATGGCGTCGCTGCGTAGGGTCTCGATGAGCAGACGATCGACGCCCTCGCAGTGCCGGAATGCGAAATCCGCCATTTCAAGCATGACGCGCGCATTCTGGTACATCACCCACAGGCCGCGCGGGCCATCCATGCGCTGCCATGCATCCTCGGGCGTGGCGCTCAAACCCTCTTTCCATAGGAACTGATCGCTCAACTCGCGTGCGCTCCATTCAGGGCGCAGACGAGCCAGCAGCGATTCCCAGGATTGGGAGTTGCGACGCCGCACAGTCTTTTGCCAGTGCAACAGATACAGCGCAATGGCCAGGACGGCGGCGATTTGTAACCCAGTAACCATCATCAGTGATCCCCAAAAATCGGGTTATTAGTAACCGGAAGCCCGGTAACCGCACCCGGAACACTTCTGAACACACTCAAGTTTTACCAGAAAGCTGGAAATTTGTAAGTCCCAAAAACGGCGTTTAAATACGCCTTTTGTGTTATATAGCCATGGTCAGGCGGACAGTGCACGAAGGTAACTTTCGAGGGATCAGGGGCTCTTCTGCTCTCGAAAAAACATCATAACCTACATGAAATCAGCGCATTGTGTCCATGCCCTCTTTCCGGAGTAGTGCGCGCCATGGCTGTGGAAATCCGAGCCGCCTTCACGGGCTTCTTGGCGGCGGCGGACCCTCCCCGGCGACCCCTACAATGAAAGGAGCGAAAAATTCACCCTTCAAGGAGCAGATTTCGAGTGTCACAACGCACGTTCAGCATCATCAAGCCGGATGCGGTCCGCAACAACGCCACCGCCGCCATCCTCTCTGAAATTGACAAGGCGGGCTTCAGAATTGTGGCCATCAAAAAGGAATCCATCACCAAGCGGGAGGCGGAGGGTTTCTACGCCGTTCACCGCGACAAGCCGTTCTTCGACGCTCTGACGGATTTCATGTCGTCGGGGCCGCTGATCCTGATGGTCCTGGAAAAGGACAATGCCATTGCGGATCTGCGCAAGCTGATGGGCGCAACCAATCCCGCGAATGCCGACCCAGGTACCATCCGCAAGAAGTTCGCAGCTTCCATCCAGGAGAACGCCATCCACGGCTCCGACGGCGAAGACACGGCAGCCTTCGAGATCGGCTACTGGTTTGCCGGCTACGAGCTGATTTAGGATCTCAGCCGCCTGCACCTGCACGAACATGGGTGCCCCACATCGCGCTTTTGAGATGCGGGAGAACACGAAACCAAGGGAGGCATCAGCTTCCATGAGCACTGCCAACTCCGAACTCACCGCACTCTTCCTCGATTCCTCGCGAAAGCTTCTCTTCGGCCAGCACTGGCCGCGCATGAAAACCTGCGTCGAGTCGCTCACCACGGAGCAGGTCTGGTGGCGGCCCAACGAGGCCTCGAACTCGATCGGCAATCTGCTGCTACATTTGAACGGCAACGTGCGCCAGTGGCTTGTAAACTCGTTCAACCATGGCGAAGACAAGCGCAACCGCCCGGCCGAGTTCGCGGCCAAAGAAGGCGGATCTGCGAAGGAGTTACTCGACCGGCTGGGTGCCACGCTCGACGAAGCCACCCAGGTGCTTGACCGCCTGACGCCCGCCGAGCTGCTGGCGAACTACGAAGTGCAGGGCTATCACGCGAACGGGGTCTACGTGGTCTACCACGTGATCGAGCACTTCGGCATGCACTATGGTCAGATTGTCTACATCACCAAGCTGCTTTCGGCGAAAGATCTCGGCTTCTACAAGGAACTGAACAAGACCGGGCGCGCCTGAGAACCGGACGCCGGGAGCATTTCGCCGCGTTGATATAATCCCTCCAACCTTTCACTTGGAGCGCGCCGATGTTTATCCGCAAGTTATTCGCCCCAGCCTTCCTGATCGCCTTCTCCATTGCAGCGTTCGCTGCCGAGCCGGCGCAGGTGGTCACCTGGCCCAGCACCGGTACGGCAATTCTGCGATTCACGTTCAACAGGTTCAAGGATATTGGCAACATGGCTGGCCAGAAGACATTTGTAACCGACGTCACCGCGGAGAACCTTTCAGGAAAACTCATTCCCAGCCAGAAATTCTCGATTTACGTACTCGACAAAAAACAGGTGCGAATCGGCGAGGCGTGGATGCAGGTCGACAACCTCGGACCAGGTCAATCAGCTAAGTTTCAGATATCGTTCAACGCGTCAGGTGCGCCTGCATCGGTGTCCGTTCTGGCTCCGTCCGACATTCCGCGCAAGATAACAATGACGGTGAACTCAGTTCCGCAAGGTGCAAACCTCAAGGTTGACGGCGTTGACGCCGGCGTTACGCCGAAACTGGTCAGTGTTGGGATCGGAAAACATCAACTTGGATTCAGCAAGGAAGGCTTTAACTCGGGAACATTCCCGCTTGAAGTCGGACCGGACGACGTCTCTGGAGGCTCCGTTAGCTATGAGCTTGGCGCGGCGCGCTACGACACCATCGTGCTTCGCGATGGCAGCGTACTCAATGGCGACCTCGATTCGATCTCCGGAATGGATGTTGTGGTGCGGATCGGCGGGAATCTTCAACACTTCAATCGCAACCAGGTAAAGCAAATAGTCATGGTTGAGCGAGATCTGCCGAGCCCAGATCAACTGCCTTCGCCGGAACCGAAACCCTAGCCACCAGAACGGCGTCCGGCTGGGGGCCGCTTGCCGGCCTGACCCGGAGAGAACCATCCTGCTTTCAGATTCACGGGCGCCGGGCAACAACCACGCGGGGAATCTTCTGTAAGTCTTCAGTAAACTCGATGCCGCTGAATCCCGCACCCGCGAGCAGCGCGTGGATTCCCTCCTGCTGCCCGTAGCCGATCTCGAGCGCCAAAAATCCGCCGGGAACAAGCGCGCCGAATGCGGCGGGAACGAGACGGCGAAAGATTTGGAGGCCGTCCTCACCGGCAAAGAGCGCCTGCGCCGGCTCGTAATCGCGCACTTCAACGTCAAGAGTCGCGCGATCGCTCTCTGGCACATAAGGCGGATTCGAAACCACGATGTCGAAGTGCTCGCCCGCTACCGGCTCCAGCAAATCGCCTTCAAAAAAGCGGATGCGCTCGGCGAACCCGTGGCGCGCGGCGTTCGCTTTGGCCACGGCCAGCGCCGCCGGCGAAATATCCGTTGCCGTGATCTGGGCAAACGGCAGCGCGTGCGCCAGCGCCACGGCAATCGCGCCCGAGCCCGCGCCTACGTCGACGATGCGCGGATGAGGAGCCCAGGTAAGACGCAGTCTCTGCGCCAGCGCCATGGCCTTTTCCACTAAATGTTCCGTCTCCGGCCGCGGAATCAGCACGTCGCGATTTACATGGAAGGCCAAGCCGTAGAACTCCGCTTCGCCCGTGATGTGCTGCATGGGCTCGCCCGCGAGGCGGCGTTCGATCAGATCGCAGAAGGTAACGGCGGCATCGGCCGCAAGCGGCTCGCCATCGTGCGCGATGAGCCACGCCAGGTTCGTCTCCGGCGCATTTTTCCTGAGCGCATGCAGAAGCAGTGTCTCCGTATCGCATCGCGCGCGCTCCGGATGTGGCCCCGAGGCGAGAACCTTCTCCGCCGCATCAAGAGCGAGGCGGAGAGTAGGGCGAGCGTCAGGCGTGGGCGGCATGCGATTTAGATCGGGTAGCGTTCGAGCGCGATTGCATGCTTCGCCACGGTGCGGCTCAAGGCTAAGGAATCGGCCGGCGTAAAGCGCGCCAGCCGCCGCAAAATTGCGAGCTGCGTCGTCAGAGCATCGCCCTCACCGCATGCGGCCAGCACGCGGCGCGACGCCCGCTCGGCCAGCGCCATGGTTTCATCCGCCAGCAGTCCAGTCATAGCCGCGGCGGGTTCGGCCGAACTGCGTCCGGCTGCGGCCAGCTTGCGCGCGCGCAGCAGCGCCGACTCCAGCGCATACACCTGGCTGATCATGTCGGCCAGGTCGCTGACAATCTCCTGCTGCTCTTCGAGACCGGTTAGGAAGCGCTGGCTGGCCACGCCCGCGGCAAAGAGCGCCATTTTCCTAGCCGCGGCCAGCACCGCAGCCTCCCGCCCCAGCGGTTCGCCAGAGCTTACCGCGCCGTCGAGCGAAGGCGTCTGCGTCACCTCGTCCATCACGCGCTTGATAGCGGCCAGCAGCGGCAGTTTTCCATTCATCGCCCGCTTCATCATCCAGCCGGTAATGATGAGCCGGTTGATTTCATTGGTGCCTTCAAAGATGCGGTTGATTCTCGCATCGCGATAGGTGCGTTCCGCCGGGTACTCCTCGGTGTAGCCGTAGCCGCCCATGGTTGCAATCAGCTCGTCTGCCACCAGCGTAAGCATCTCCGATCCGTAGACTTTGAGGATGGAACACTCGACCGCGTACTCCTCGATATTGCGCGCGACGTCTACGCGCTCGCCGGGTTTCTCCGCAGTGAGCTTTGCCAGACGCGCATCGATCAGGCCTGCAGTGCGGTAGGCCATGCTTTCGGCCGCGTAAAGCTGCGTGGCCGACGCCGAAATTTTGCGCTGGACCAAGCCGAATTCAGCGATTGCCTTGCCGAAGGCGTGGCGTTCTTTGGCGTAGCGGACCATGGCCGCCAGTGCGTGCCGCGCGCCGCCGATGCAGGCCACGCCCAGCTTGAAGCGGCCCACGTTCAGCACGTTGAAGGCGATGTGGTGTCCCTTGCCGGCTTCGCCGAGCAGATTCTCCCTAGGAATTTTGCACTCCTGCAACACCAGCGGGCACGTGGACGAGCCGCGAATTCCCAGCTTATGCTCTTCGGCGCCAACGGTGAGCCCAGGCGTACTGCGTTCGATCAAAAATGCGGAAAACTTTTCGCCGTCAATTTTGGCAAAGACCGTGTACAGGTCCGCAGTGCCTCCGTTGGTAATCCACTGCTTCTCGCCGTTCAGGATGTAGTGCGCGCCATCGGGCGAAAGCGTAGCGCGGGTGCGGATATTCATGGCGTCGGAACCGGAGCTGGCCTCAGAAAGCGCATACGCCCCAATCCACTCGCACGTCGCGAGCTTCGGCAGGCAGCGCTGCTTCTGGGCTTCAGTTCCATACCACACCAGCGGCAGGGTCGCGATGCCGATGTGCGCGCCGAAGGCGGTGGAGAAGCTGGCCAGCACCGAGATGTGGTCGGAGATAAGCGTGGAGCTCAGCTTATCGAGGCCCATGCCGCCATACTCTTCGGGCACGTCGACGGCGGTGAACCCAAGTTCTGCGGCCTTGCGCAGCAACTCCACCATCGCGCCCGGCTCTTTGCGCTCGATGGCGGCTACGCGCGGCAGAATCTCCTCGTGCGCGAAACGCGCTGCCGTAGCCGCGATCTGGCGCTGCTCCTCGTTCAGATCTTCGGGGGTAAGGATTTCGCTGGGGGCGCGAGTTTCAAGCAGGAAACTGCCGCCCACGGCGGCGGCGATGGGGGATACGTCGGTCAAGGGCATAGTCTTGCGCGGCCTCCTGTCACCGAAACAAAAGGATCAGCCTCATGATAGATGCTGAAACTGGCGCAAGAGATCAATTGTTGTCATGATCCGCGGGCTTCGCCAGCATGCAGGCGAATCGCACGCATGAAACAAATCGGTTTCGACAGAAGTTTTGAAAGGGCACGACTTCAGTCGTGCCGAAATATTGGCCCAAAAACGTCCCGGCTTTAGCCGCTGGGGGATGTATTTGCGATTGGACCCCATCCCTCCGGGCCTAAAGGCCAGACATTCCCTCGAGAAGCTTCTACGGCACGGCTAAAGCCGTGCCCTTTCAAAGCAAACCCAACCCGAATTATTTCGATCATGCAATTGCGTGCGCACGGAGAATCCCCATTACATCCCCGGGCGTAGCCGCAACCGCATCGGCAAGCGCCAATTCTTCCGGTGTGCCGTAGCCCCACGCAGCACCCAGACAACGGATGCCGTTCAAGTGCGCGGCCTCGATGTCGAAGCTGCGGTCGCCGACCATCCACACCCATGCGCGGTCAATCGCATTCTGATTGAGGATGAGCGCCAGCAGATCGCTCTTGCTATGGCTCTCGTATTCGATCCTGTCGCCATAGATGGCATTGAAATACCGCGCGATGCCGAAGCTCTCCAGGATGCGCACGGCAAAGTGCTCGTGCTTCGATGTGCACACGTAGAGCGGAAACCCGTCGTGGTGCAGTTGTGCCAGCATCTCGGTCACGCCTGGATAAACCGAATTGTCGCTCCAGCCCACGCGGTCGTAGCAGGCACGATACTCGCTTGCCAGCGCCGCGCGATCCTCCGCGCTGCCGTGCGGCAACAACTCCGCTGCCCACTGCTCCACCGGCGGCCCGATGAAGCGATCGAGGGGACCGTAGCCGCTCATCTTGCGCGCTTCCAGGACCTCGCGCAGGCAGCCGATGATACCGGGTTTCGAATCGGTCAGGGTTCCGTCCAGATCAAAAATCAGTGTGGGGATGAGCGGGGCCAACGCTTGTGACATACTCCAAGTTTCGCACGCGCGTTTTGCGCGAAACTCGCCGCACGGAGTACTTCGCTGCCCCGATCCGTTTTGGCGTGTCGAATATTAGCGCGTGGACTCAAACAGGAACCAGGCGCGCCGCTCTGCCTCATCAATCCAGACTTCGATCAGGCTGGTCGTTGCGTAGTCGTTCGCGTCCGCCGCCACTTCGTGCGCCTTGCGCAGGCTCTCCGCCAACGCCTTGTTATCGGCCGCCAGCTCCTCCAGCATGCCGTGCGCCGGCACAAACTCGTAGTCGTTGTCGGCAATGCGCTGCAGCCGTGCGATATGGCCGATGGAGCGAATCGTCTCTCCGCCGATCTTGCGCACCCGCTCCGCAATATCGTCGGTGGCCTTGAAAATCTGGTCACCCTGGTCGTCGAGCAGCAGATGGTAATCGCGGAAGTGCGGGCCGCTCATGTGCCAATGAAAATTCTTGGTTTTCAGGTAGAGGGCGAAGAAATCCGCCAGCAACGGATTCAGCGCGCTCGACAGGGTCTTCACCTGCTCCGGGCTGAATCCATCGCGGTTATCGGTTTTGGCCGCTTCTTTGGCCGCTTCGGTACGATGGCTCGTTTGGGTCGACATAAAACCTCCATGCGGGGGCGCGAAATTTGGGTTGCTTAGAATGCCCCGGGGAAAGACGCCCGCGTTTGTTGCGTACCGGTTGGATGCTACGCCAGCGGCGGAGGTTTCGCTGCTTGCGGCCGAGGAGCGTCAAAAGCTGTTGAAATTCGCATCAAAAAAGAATGGGCGCCCCAAGGTGGCCCCTACTCTAGAAGTCCGACGGCAAATCACCGCATTCATACGCTTGATGGAAGCTCGAGGGGCCGACGAGGCCTGCGTCTGTGCATTGGGCGCCGATATCGATTGCGCGCTGCCGCATAATCGCGCTTGTGTACGAATCGACAATCTCCTGCGTGCTGGGCCCTCCCGTAGCGGGTGACATGAAGGGGGAAAGGATCTTTTGCGACCAACCAGGAGCAATCGTGTAGCTCTTGAAGACTGCCAAAGCGATAGGCTCAGTCTGGGCGGCCACGGCCGCGGGCGCCGAACCAATGATCAAAATATTCTTGAAAAATTGGCCGGAGTCGTCCGGGAGCGAACAGAGAACGCCGATTGCGGCGGCTGCGCCGGTGTTTCCGCTGTTTTTGCTCACAACAAACACGCCGCATTGGCGTAGAGCCGCCGGAACTTGGAGAAGGGCTCCGTAGATGAATTTAATCTGAGGAGCCGACTCTCCGCTGGCCGCCGCAGTCTGCTGGAAAATCATGAGGAGTTTGTCACTCAGCTTTGCCGAACTGGGCATGGTGATCACAGCGGGGTTGGGGCCCTTCTGTCCCACCTGGAACGGACCGTCATGCGCGAGAATGATCTGTCCGAGAGCGATAGTTTCGCCCTGCGGTCCCGAGAGGACAATCATGCCGCTGGCACCGCCTGTGGCTTTCCATCCGGCAGGCACACCGGCAGAGGCGCTCCTGTCGGGCAAAGTATAGGTCTGCAACTGGACCGGGGGTGCGGCTGGGGCGGTAGACGGCTTCGCCTGCGCCGGAGCGGAGACAAAGGCTGGAACACCGATGATGATCGAGATCGCCGGCACGGCGGCGATCCGCAGAAATTTCATGGCATCGCGTATTTGCATGGTTAAGGTTCCTCATCCTTGGTTTTTTGGGGGGCCCTTTGCCTTGCGCGAGGCATGAATCACGGTGATTCTGCGCTGGTTTCTGCAACTGAGTTCGCGTAGGGTAGCATTCATCGATGGCTGATGGCAATCATCTTTCAGCGCGAAGACGCAGAGGGGAGATGGCGCCATGCAGCTAGCGTGTTTTCAAAAGCCGGTGAGGCCGCGCCCTTTCAAGGCAGACGACCCCATCGCTTGAATGAGTTTTCTTAAAGTCTCTTAGACCTTGACTGCCGGATGCTCCGCGTAATGCAGCAGCACCGCGACCGCGCAGCTCACCAAGCGCGTTTCCGCAGAATCCGCACGGCTGGTAAGGATGGTAGGCACGCGCGCGCCGAGCACAATGCCGGCCAGTTGCGCCCCGCCCAGGTATTCCAGCTGCTTGGCCAGCATGTTGCCGCTCTCGAGATCGGGGACCACAAGAATGTCGGCCTGACCGGTGACCGGGGAAACCAGCTTCTTGATCGCAGCCGCTTTTTCGCTCACCGCGGTGTCGAAGGCCAGCGGCCCGTCGAGAATGCCGCCTGTGATCTGGCCACGGTCGGCCATCTTGCACAGTGCGGCCGCGTCTAGCGTGGACTTGATCTTGGGATTCACGGTCTCGATGGCCGACAGCAGCGCCACCTTGGGCTCGGGAATGCCCAGCGCATGCGCCAGGTCGATGGCGTTCTGCACGATGTCGACTTTGTCTTCGAGCTCGGGCGTGATATTGATGGCCGCGTCGGTGATGAGCAAGGTGCGGGCGTAGGCCGGCGTATCCATGATGAACACGTGCGAGATCCGCCGCGCGGTACGCAGGCCGGTATCGCGCTGCATGGCGGGCTTCAGCAGATCGTCAGTGTGCAGGCTGCCCTTCATCAACGCCTGCGCATTGCCCGCGCGGCAAATCACCACGGCCGCGTTAGCCGCCTGGGCCTCGTTTTCAGCTTCCACGATGGCAAATTTGCTGATGTCCACGCCGATCTTTGCGGCCAGAGCTTTCATTGCCGCTTCCGGGCCGATCAAAGTGGGCTCGATGAGGCCGGCGGCGGCGGCTTCCACGGCGCCCTTAAGCGCCACCTCGCTCAGCGGCCACACCACGGCCGTGGTGATGGCGGGCAGCGCTTTGCAGCGCGTGATGAATTTATCAAAGACGTGATAATCCGCGGGATGCCCCACAAGCGGGTCAACGGCAACGGCTTCAGCCAACGTGGCAAGATCGCTCATGAAATCCATTCTCCTCCCCCGGCAGAGCGGGGTGCGGCGGGTCTCCCATCATCATTGTCCTGTGGCGGCCCCAGTGGGCATGTGCCTTGGATCACAGTACGGGCATGCGTCTCTGCATGCGGCACCTGCACAGACCTTGCGCCCCACGCCGTGGCCCAGGTGCTTAAGTCTTTTTCGACGCCCATTCCGTCCCAATTAAGGAATGCATCCTGTGGCCGGAACCCCGCCAAATACGCGGTCAAACTTCCGTTGACGCTCGAAAACGTCAAGCCTATACTCTGGAATACCGGGCGTCCCCCAGCAATCCCCCCAGAGTCGGCGGCGCTTCCCGGCGCCGAGTCCTACAAAAAGGAGAGTCTTATGAAGAGACTTCTCGCTAGTATCTTCTGCGCCCTGCTTGTCTGCGGAGTCTTGCCCGCCCAATCGTCTTCGCAACTCAGCAACCTCGGCAACACGATTACCGGAAAGAAAAACAAGAACGCCCAGCAGGACCCGAATGCGCCTGCCGACCTGAGCAATGTGGACAAGGACAAGATCGCGCACATCGAGCAGATGCCCGATGTGCAGGATGCCATTCAGCAGGAATGGGATCTGCTGCGCAAGAGCGACATGCAACTGGCTTATGGCGTCAACCTGACCGAGAACTGGGGCATGTCCCAGGACGCGATCGCGGGGGATGCATTCGACCGGCAAAGGCTCTACGTCAACCCCGTCGTGCAGAGCTACGTGAACCACGTTGGGCAGCGGCTGGTTCCCAAGAACTCCAGCAATGTGTACACCTTCCGCGTCCTCTACGATCCCATCCCCAAGGCGCTGACGCTTTCGACAGGAACCATCTACATCTCCACTGGCCTGCTTTCCATGCTCGACACCGAAGCCGAGTTGGCTTATGTTGAGGCGCACGAGATTGCCCACATTGAGCTGCGCCAGGCCTACCTGCGCATTCGCGACAAACACGTTGAACTGGAGCTGGCCAAAGAGAAGGCGGAAAAGGAAAAGATCGTCACCGACGTGGCTTCCACGGTGATGGGTGCGGGATTGGGCGGCGCGCTGATCCCGCTGCGCATGGGTTCCCTGCTCGGCGGCAGCGCCGGACTGGCTACGGGAATGGAAGTGGGCCACTACTTCATTCATCCGCAGCTTGAGCCCGTCATCTGGGGAACCAAGGAAGAAGACGATGCCGATGACATGGCCGTGCACCTCATGCTCGAGCAGGGATACGATCCGCGCCAGATCGAGCACCTGTTTAACACCCTCAACCGGGTGGTCACGGCAGACTCGCGCATGGGCCTGGGATTCATGGGCTCGGAGCCGCGCATCAAGGGGCGCGAGTCCCATCTGCAGACGCTGTTGAACGGCATGCTGAAGGCGGACATCGAGCTGCGCAGCAAGGGCCAGGGGTTCAACCCGAATAGTCCCGATTTCACGCCAATGGTGGCCTCGGTGCGCCGCGACGATGGCATCCTGGCCATGGACTTCGACCTCTTCGCGGTGGCGAGGCGAAACCTGGAGAACGCAATTGCGCAGCGGCCCGACGATGCGTCGGCGCATTTCTATCTGGCCAAGCTGGAGCGGCTGACCGCGCGCACGCCCGAGGAGCGGCAGGATGCGCTCAGCCATCTGTCGACTGCACTCAAGCTGGATGCCGACCGCGGCGCCATCCCGGCAGCTCATCTGGAATACGCCGTGGCGCTCATCGAACAGGGCGATCCTGGGAGCAAGGAACAGATTTCCAGCGAATTGAAGGCTTATGTTGCGCTCTCGGAACGCGATCACGCCGGATTGCCGGCCAACATGCAGTTGATCTACGACTACATGAGCACGGCCGGTGATACCAGGTGGTTTCTGCCCCCGCAGTGGTACGGCGCGCAGCTGACCAACAACCCAGGCTTCACGGCCACGGCGCCGGAAGCGGTGATTCGCAAGGCAACGATGCTGGAGGGCCCGACGCAGTCCGCGCCGCCGCCAACAACGCCCGCCACGCGCGGCAAAGCCAAGCCTGCAACCGCCCAGGTAAAGCCGCCAACAACCAAAACCAACACGCCGGCCGCGAACTAGGGTCTGTCTATAAAGCTCGCAACATAAACACTGCTGTCATCCTGAGCGACGCTTGGCCTGAATTCGGGCCAAGCGGAGTCGAAGGACCTGCATTTGCCTTTCCCACATTGAATTCAGACCGAAAAAGGGCGGCCCATGTCCCGATTTTGGGACCCGGGACAGCGAGACCCAAACCCTCAGCGCCCCGCAGAAGGGTCCGCGGAATCCGCAGTGTCGAGATCGACGGGTGTATTCGGGCCTTGGGGAAGGCCGGGAGCATAGCAGTTACCGTCCGGCGCTTGGTTCTGCGGGCAAGCGGCGCTGAACTGGCCGCGGCGCGGTGACTGCGCATATTGCCAGACGTGCGCGATCGCATTTGCGGAGCGATACGACGTCACCGGAAGCTCCGGAGCCTTCATGCTGCAGCCCGGTGAGGGCGGGCAGCGATCGTCTGCAATCCAAAGCACCACGGGTCCGCGTTCCGCGTTTTGAGGCAAGGGCTGAAGCACAGAAGCAAGCCTTTCCGCAATGCTTTCCGCCGTGCTGATGGTGCCGTTGCCATCGCGAACAGGAATCCCGGAGCAATACACTCCAGCCCGCGCCCCCGCAGCGCGGACAACGTCGATCCAGGCAAAGAGATAGACCATCTGCTCGGGGAACAAGCGGCCGCCCTCTTCCTGATCGAGAAAGATCAGCACGTTGGACGGGAAGCCTTCGCGGCGCGCGGCTACCGCGGCGGATTGGCCATCCGCGGCGCCGAGAGGCGCCGCATTGGTGCCCCGGAGTTGCGCGTCGGTGCGGCCAGTAAAGAGCACGAGGAAGCCGAAGCCATTTTTCTCAAGGGTGGCGCGCTTGCCGGCCCAGGTGTTGCGCGTCTCGCCGGGCGGAGGATTGAGCCAGTAGCTGGAGTAGCTAAAGGTGCGGTGCAGCGCAGGGAGCGCCGCGTCGCCGGGAAAATCGTTGCGATCGAAGCCGAGGTATTTGTGCGTCTGCGCAGCGGCGGAAGCTCCGAGCAGTGTGAAGCACACAAGGAGGATTGCGAATCGGCGCGCCATTCCCGATGATTCTAGAGCATCTTTGTAGTACGCGAAGACATTTTGAGAGCGACGCAAGATGGCTTTTTCTAGAGGAAGAAAGCACTTGGTTGTGTGGCTTCGGTCTAAACTGACTCCGCTAGCTCCGCTAATGCCGCTAACACCGCTGCCTCTCTGCGTTACCCTGATCTCTTATGGGCCGCATCCGCATTCTCCCTGACCAGGTCGCGAATCAGATCGCCGCGGGCGAAGTGGTCGATCGTCCTGCCTCCGTAGTCAAGGAGCTCTTGGAGAATGCGCTGGATGCCGGCGCCACGCGCATTCGCGTTGAGGTGGAAGGCGGCGGACGCAAGCTGATCCGCGTGGCCGACGACGGCCAGGGCATGAGCCGCGACGACGCACTACTGGCCTTCGAGCGCCACGCCACCTCCAAGTTGCGCACCGCCGACGATCTGCTTTCGATCGCGACATTGGGCTTCCGCGGCGAGGCGCTGCCCTCCATCGCTTCCGTGGCGCGCGTGACTCTCGAGACCGCAACCGGCGACGAAGCGGCGGGAACGCACATCGACATCGCCGGCGGCAAAATGCTGCGCGTAGAAGACGCGGCCCTGCCCCGCGGAACCACGCTCACCGTATCCGATCTTTTCTTCAACACGCCGGCGCGGCGCAAATTTCTACGCGCGGAATCGACCGAGCTGGCGCACGTGACGGCGCTGGTCACGCATTACGCACTGGCCCACCCAGAGAAGCACTTCGAGCTAGTTTCGGCGAGCCACACCATCGTTTCCGCGCCGCCCGTCACGCGCACCGCCGAGCGCATTTACCAGATCTTCGGCAAAGAAACGCTCGGCCAACTGCTGCCGCTGGCCGCCGAAGCGCCTTTGGCGCATGTGGGCCTGCCCGAACCTCCGCCCTGGAAAAAGCATCCGGACGACCCGCCGCGCCAGCCCGGTACGTTGCGCCTTAGCGGCTTTTATTCGAAGCCCGAGTTGCAAAAGCTCAATCGCAACTCCATCTATATTTTCGTGAACAAGCGCCTCATACGCGACCGGCTGCTGCTGCACGCGATCACGGAGGCCTATCGCAACGTGATTCCGCCCACCAGTTTCCCGGTGGTGCTTTTGTTTCTGGAGATGCCGCCCGAAGAGGTCGACGTGAATGTGCACCCGGCCAAAACCGAGGTGCGTTTCCGCCAGCAGAGCCTGGTTCACGATTTTGTGCGCGACAGTCTGCGCACGGCGCTCATCAAAGCGCGGCCGGCGGCAGGGTTCCTGGCCGCGCTCGACTCCCAGCCCTCGGCCAGCCCATCGCTGATGCCCTCGGCGGTGTCGCCGGTTCCCGGCCCTCCCGGCGATGCCGCGCCGTCAGTTTCGCCCGATTCCGATCCTGGGGCCTATGCGAGCGGTCACGCCGGTGCCGAGTCCTTCCGTCTGACGCAGGCAGAGCCGTCTCCCGTTCCAGGCAAACTGCCCTTTACGAGCCACTTAACGAGCCCCGCCGGGATGGATGGGCAGGCCTTCGGGGCCAACAGCTTCGACCGCGAAGCATGGGGCGAAGCCACCAAAGCTCTCTTCACCCCGGCCGTTCCCGGTGCCGATACCTGCAGCCCAAGCGTCGATCTAAATGGTGGAGACACCACAGGTTGCGGCGAAGATCCTGCTGCGGCAGCGGCCGGGGTTGAAGCCGAGCAGGCGGCCAGCCGTCTCAACCGGCTGGGCTCGCTGAAGCCCCTCGGGCAACTGCGCGAGTCATTCATTCTGGCGGCGGGGGACGACGGCTTATGGATCATCGATCAGCATGTTGCACACGAACGGGTGCTTTTCGAGAAGATCCTGCGCGATCGCCAAGTAGAACAGGTGCAACGTCAGCGCCTGCTGATGCCCCTCTTGGTCGAACTCAAGCCCGAGCAGATGGTGGTGTTCGCGCGCATTGCGGAGGAGCTCGAAACCAACGGCTTTGAGGTGGAACCCTTTGGGCCACAGACACTTGCCGTAAAAGCCGCCCCAGTGGGGCTGGAGGGCGCAGAACTGGAGCGGACCCTCGGTGAGGTCATCGAACAATCTGCCGCCGATTCAGACGAACCTCTTCCGAATGAATCACTTAACCGCTTGCGCTCGCGGATTGCCGCCTCCATCGCCTGCCATTCGGCCATCAAAGTGAATACCGCTCTTGATCAAAAACGTATAGAATGGTTATTGTTAGAGCTTGCGAAGACCGATCACCCAACCAGTTGCCCGCATGGACGTCCAATAGCTTTGCTGTACTCCTGGAAGGAGATCCTGCGGGCCTTCCACCGTCTTTAGGATCCCCCGAAGGTGTTATGGGATTTCTGGTAGGCGGCCGGTCGCTCTCAGGAGCAGCACCGGCAGGTCATTTCGCCAGCCTGGAAGTGAGGTTTTTCTTTGACAGCAGAACAACTTGAAGCATCGCGCGCCGAAAGGATGCGCCAGAACGGCGTCGGGACTCTCACGTTAGAGGATGCCCGGACGTGGCTCGAGGAAACGGGATTGTGTCTCTTCCTGCCACGGAAGCAGTTTTCCACCTTCGTGGCTCCTTCTTTTGTTGAAGCTGTAGCCGGTGAACGCAACCCGGCTCCCGCCGCCAAAGTTGTCGCCTTGGCCGAGGACCTGCTGGTACGCCTGGAAACCGACGGCGTAGCGGTGCGCCTGAATCTGCTGGGACAGCCTGGCGAGTTGCCCGATTTTGTCGTGGCCACCTGGGTCCTGCCATTTGTCTACGCTTTGCGCGGCGACCGCGACTGGCGGCGCAGCCCGCAACTGACCGGATCGCGCGCGGTTTCTCAGCTGGCCATCCAGGCCTACAAGCTTCTTGAAGCCGGCGACGCCACCATCCCACAGTTGAAGCACGCGCTGGGCCGGGAAGTGACGGAATCGGCGGTACTGCGCGCCATTACCGAACTGTGGCAGCAATTGCGCATTATTCCTGTGATTTCCGCGCCCGGGCGCACGCCGCAATGGCAACTGCTGCGGGTGCGTTTCCAGAAGGCCATTGCTGAGGGCGCGTCCACTTCGCAGGTCACAGCGATTTCGGTGCTCGCCTCCATTTATCTGCAGGCCGTAATTACCGCCAGCATGGAAGAGGTGGAACTGTTCCTGGCTCCGCTGACGGCGCGCAGCAAAGTGCGCGAAGTGCTGCGTGGGCTGGTTGCCACACGGCAGGTGCACACCATTTCCATGGGGCATGCGCCGCAGTATTACGTGGCGGGCACACTGCCCGAGTTTACGGTTCCCTCTTCGCTTTACGGCGGCTCCTACTCGAGCTCGGCCATGCCGGCCTCGGCGCAATTCCTGCGCTCATATGAGCGGGAATACGATGCGCACGAGCCGTCTGCGCCGGTATCGACTCCCGTGCCGGTTGCGACGCCCTCTGCTCCAGTTCCGTTGCCGAAGCCGGCAGAAATCGCGCCCCGGATTGCCGCGGAGGCAGAGGAGAAGCCAGCCACCGTACGGCCGCAATTCAGCCGCAAGCCGGCTCACGCGCGGAATCGCAAGCCCGCATCGAATTCCTCGAGTAGCCGCGCGGCGCGCAGCAACGGCGCGCACCAGAATGGCAGCTCGCGTCATGGCTCTCAATTGCGCTGGGCGCACGGCGCGGCGAAAAACGGACACGGCAACGGCCACAGCAAGCAGAATGGCTCTCATGCCAACGGCGCCAACAGCTTGCGCAAGTCCAAACCGGCCGCGGCACGGAGCCTGCACAACGGCCACGTGACCAACGGTGAGCCTGCGGCAAAGTCTTTGGCGAGGCCCGCGTCAAGATCCGCGGCGAGACCCGCGGCAAGGCGCGCCCCAGTCACCAGACCAGGCACGAGAAAAGACCCGCGCACGGACGCGCGCTCGCGCCGTAAGCCGGCCCTGACCGCATCCGCAAAAGCGGGTAACAGAGCGCGCTACGGATTTACCGCTCCCAGCAGGCAGCGATCCAAGAAGCGTGGGTAAACGGAACGCGATGAGCGTGGACGAAAATCGCAACCCGCTTCCCCAGCCGGGACCGAAGATCATCGTCGCCATTGACGGGCCCGCGGGAGCGGGAAAAAGTACTATTGCCCGTCAGTTGGCGCAGCATTTCGGCCTGCTCAATCTGGAAACCGGCGCCATGTACCGCGCCTTCGCCCTGAAGGCACTTCGTGCGGGATTGGCTTTGAACGAGAGCAGTGGACTGGAAGCTCTCGCCGCCGAGACCTCCATCCGCCTCGAGCCCGGCGAAGAAGAAAACCGCGTATTCCTCGACGATGAAGACGTGACCGGCCTCATCCGCAATCCCACCGTGACGGAAGCGGCATCGCGCGTAAGCGTCTTTCCCAGGATTCGCGCCTGGATGGTCGGTCTGCAGAAGCAACTGGGCGCTCAAGGCGGCGTAGTGATGGAGGGCCGCGACGTCGGGACGGTGGTTTTCCCGCATGCCGAGGTCAAGATCTTCCTGGATGCAGCGCCTGAAGTGCGCGGCCTGCGCCGCTACGATCAAATGGGCCAGGTGGACCGGAAGGGCTCCGCAGCGCCCCCGCCTCCGCCCGATGAAATTATCCGTGACTTGCGCGCCCGCGACGAACGCGATCGCAACCGTGCCGACTCGCCGCTCAAGCCGGCGCAGGATTCCGTAATTCTGGACTCGACTAATCTCACCCTCGACCAGGCAGTTTCAGAAGCCGTAAGCATTGTGGCCGGCAAACTGCGCTCGGCGGGGCTTTCCTCTTGACGGTTTCGCGGGATTCGTCCCGCCAGCACTTCGTTGACTGCCCGGTCTTCCTCAACTCCGCCTCGCGAGATCCCTTTCCGTTGCAACGGATTTATCCGGGCTTTATTCCTGCCCCTGTCGATTGTGGTGTACGATAAGCCAAATATCTCCCGCTCTCCCGACGTTCTGGCGGGAGCAAGAACCCACAATGACTGTCTATTGCCATGCATGCGGATCGAGGAATCTACGTCCCTCTCGCCTGCAACTCAAAGATCTGGCTTATTTCCTTGTTCTTCGCTATCCCGTACGTTGCCGTCATTGCCGCAAGCGTTTTTCCGTCAGCTTTTTCAATATCGGTATGGTCCGGCGTGAAGCCGACGCGCGCCTCCACCGCGAGGAATACGAAGAGCGAAGGTCGCGAGCAGCCAAGTCGGGCGGGCGGACATCCGAAAATCAACCTTAATGCTGGATGCGCGTCTTTGCGGTGTTCCCGCCAGCCGCCGTGCGCGCTCCACCAGGCAACGCAATCCCCGCATTGCTGCCTCATCCCGGCTCCAGTTCCCGTTCCCAGGCGCAATGCTATAGGCTTTGAACATGGAAGCGACCTGCAGCCGTTGTCATCAGACAGTGCAGGATGGGTATTGCTACTGCCCCAATTGCGGGCTGCCGCAACTCGTCTTTTCAGCGGAGAGCTCTGCCGATGCAGGCCAGGGTGAACGCTGGGGCGAAGCCGTGCGCGACGCCAACTCAGTCGATTGGAATTCGGCCCTGCGGTCGACCCTTCCCCTGGCGATCCCTGCGGGAATCCTCTGTTCGATGCTTTCGCCCGTGAGCATTCTCGGCCTATTCCTGATGGGCGCGACCGCCGCATGGGTGGTAGCGCTTTACGTGCGCAGTCATCGGCCGGCCTGGATCACGGCTGGCGCCGGCGCGCGCATCGGTTTTGTCACTGGAGTGGTAGGAAGCTGGACGGCCGCCGCCATGAGCGGGCTTTCCCTTTATGCCATCCGTTTCTGGCTGGGCCAGGGCAGCTGGCTCGACGGCCTGTGGCAGGACTTTGTGAATCAGTGGCAGGCGCAGGAGGTTGCTGTCGGCGCAGACGCGCAGAATGTTGCCGCCATCAAGGCCCTGATCATGTCTCCGGAAGGGCGTGCCGGTTTCGTCCTCTTCATGATCGCTTTTCTCATGGGGACCCTGGTGCTTTTTGCCATCGCCGGGGGCGCTCTCGGCGCGCGCATGCTCACCCGTGCCCGCCGGTCGGAAAATTAGTCCCCGCTTCATCGCATCTCGTTCCAGCGAGGTACCCCATGTGCCGCAATATCAAAATGCTCTTTAACTTCGATCCGCCCGCCACGCCGGATGAAATTCGCAACGCCTCCCTGCAGTTTGTGCGCAAGATCAGCGGGTGCAACAAGCCGTCCAAAGCCAACGAGGCAGCTTTTGCCAAAGCCATCGACGAAATCGCCGCCGCTTCCGAGCGTCTTCTCAGCCAGCTTCAAACCCAGGCGCCGCCGCGCAATCGCGAAAACGAAGCCGCAAGAGCGCGAGCCCGCAACCTCGCACGCTTTGGAGAATGAATGCGCGAACCTGGCTTTTCTTTCCGCATATCCCCGGCAAATCTCACTCCAGCTCAAGAATGAGAAGATCAACCAGGAGAATCTTCCCCCGTCTTCCGGGTTTCGTCTTATGAGAGAAATCGTTACGTTTGTCTTCGGGCTGGCTTTGCTGGGCAATGCGGCTCTTTTTGTGCCCCAGGCCATTGCCGTGTGGCGCAAGAAAAGCGATGAAGGCATTTCGCTGGTCACCTTCGGCGGCTTTTGCATTCTGCAGGTGATCGGGGTGGTGCACGGTTTCTACGAGCACGACAACTCCCTCATCATCGGCCTCGGCGCCAGTTTTTTGACCTGCGGAACCGTCACCTTCCTCACCATCGTCTACCGTATCCGCCGTTTACGGGCCCATATCACACGCCTTCAAGCCTGACCGGACTCCCGGTAAACATGCGTATGTGATTCCCGTCACATCCCATGTTCCACAAAGGGGGGTACGACAGGGGAATGCAAGCCAGCGTATACTTCTCTTCCACGGCAACGGCCCCCGGTGACCACGGGGGTCACGCGGCATATCCCTGGCTGAGGCCCATGGAGGAACCGATGAAGATCACTGACACCGTTGACCAGGTGCTCAAGAACAAGGCTTTCAACAAAATCCTGCCCATTTCTCCTGAGCAGACCGTGCACGACGCCTTGTCGCTAATGGCCGAATACGATGTCGGCGCCCTGATGGTGATGTCGGGGCAAAAGCTGATTGGCATCTTCTCGGAGCGGGACTATGCGCGCAAGGGAATTCTTCAGGGAAACGCCTCGAAGGAAACCAAGGTCGGCGAAATCATGACCAGTCCGGTGGTCTCCGTAACACCGCAGCACACCGTGGACGATTGCATGAATATGATGACCGAGGGCCACTTCCGCCACCTGCCCGTGATCGATGGCGACAGGGTGGTGGGCATCATCTCCATCGGCGACATGGTGAAGTGGGTGATCAGCGGCCAGGAACACGCCATCCAGGCGCTCGAGGGCTACATCACCGGAGCGTACCCGGGATAGGGACACTGGACAACTGGCCTGTAGCGTCACGTTTTCGCCCCGCGCCTCGGTCGAAACACAACGGGCCTGTGCTCGCACGGCTTAAATACCCGTCCGATGAACAAAAAAATAACACGGGCAGAATTTGAGGCGCTCAAGCAGCTCGCGTTTAAGCGGCACTGGAGGTGGCCCGCCGTATTCAGCACAAATTCCAAGGGCGAGCTGTGGCCGTGGGTCTGCAACGGCCGAACTCCAGAACTGGAGCGAAAAGACGTCCGCGGACTTTCTCGTGTATTGGATGAAATCGCCTCGGCCTACACCGCGGTGCGTGAGGAGGGCGGGCGAATTTTCATTAAGAACGACTGTGTTGCGTGGAAGAACCAAACGCTGAAAGAACAGGTTCTTTTCGTCTGGGAGTTCGACGGTCCGAATCCGCTGGAAACACAACCAGAGAACCGAGAAGAGATGATTCGAAGGATCAGAGCCAACAGGCTAAGAAAACGGGCTTCCGGCCCAAGGGGCTGACCGCGCGATCCGCTGTCCCACAGTCACCCCAGAAAAATCCCCGCAATCGACGCCGAGATCAGATTCGCCATGGTTCCGGCCAGCATGGCGCGCACGCCCAGCTTGGCCAGATCGTTGCGCCGCTCCGGCACCAGCGCGCCAATGCCTCCGATCTGCATGCCGATCGATCCCAGGTTGGCGAATCCGCACAGCGCAAACGTGGCAATGGTGAAAGAGCGCGGCATCAGCGTCGCCTTTTGCGCGCCCAGCCCGATGTAGGCGATGACCTCGTTGAGCGCCATGCGCGTGCCCAGCAGATTTCCGATCGCCATGCAGTCGTGCCATGGCACGCCGATCAGCCACGCCACCGGCGCGAACACGAAGCCGAGAATCTGACCGAGGGACCCGGGCACCCAGTGCGTCCAGGGCATACCGTGAATCCAGCTCAGCATCATGTCGAGCAGCGCCACCAGCGCCAGAAAACTGATGAGCATGATGCCCACGTTCATGGCCAGCTTGCCGCCGTCGATGGTGCCGCGCGCGATGGCGCCAATCAGGTTTTCATCGGCGTGCATCTCGTCCTTGGGGATCACGACCTTGCCTTCCGTGGCCGGCACTTCGGTCTCGGGCACCAGCATCTTGGCCATCAGGATGGTTCCCGGCGAAGTCATGATGACGGCCGAAAGCAGGTGGCGCGCCTCCACGCCCTGCGAGATGTACATGGCCATAATCCCACCCGACACGTGCGCCATGCCGCTGGTCATGATGGTCATGAGTTCACTGCGCGTGGCCTTCGACAGAAAGGGCCGGATGGTGAGCGGCGCCTCAGTCTGCCCCATGAAGATGGAGGCCGCAACATTCATGCTTTCCGCGCCCGAGATGCGCATGGTCTTGAGCATGATCCACGCCATCACGCGAATGATTCTCTGCATCAGCCCGATGTGATAGAGCACCGCGAAAAACGCGGAGATGAAGATGATGGTGGGCAGAACTTGAAAGGCGAAGATGGCGCCTGCATTAGGATGCAGCTTGTCCGTGATCAGGCCTCCGAACCGCCCGGAGTTGGGCAGCCCGAGTTCACCGAATAGGATTTTCGTCCCGGCGAAGGTGGCCGACAGCATATTCGTGACCACGCCACCCGCCCAGGACATGGCATCGCGTCCCCAGCCGAAGCGCAGCACCAGAAATGCAAAGGTGATCTGCAATCCCAGACCCCAGAAAATCGTGCGCCAGCGGATGCGCCTGCGGTCGGTAGAAAACAGCCACGCGGCCAGTAGAACGGCCAGAATCCCCAACACTCCGGTGAATCGCCCCAAGAGTTTGCTCCTTCGATATCGAGAAATGCTCGAAGTGACTTTCGATTAATCTACAGCATTTTGCAAATAGTTCTCGGCATTTTCTCGGGTGATGATGCGGCTGACAAGAGGCACCACTGCGTGGGGCGGGGCCTCGGAGAAGTGAATCGCCTCTTTGAGGATCTCCACCGGCTCGACGAGCATCTCCGCATGCGTTGCATAAATGGTTGCGAAAAGCTGGCCGCGTTCCACGCGAGCGCCGCGCCGCGCATGGAAGAGAATCCCCGCGTGCGGATCGACTGGCTCGCCGGCCTTTTCGCGTCCCGCGCCGGTGCGCTGCACGGCCCAGCCCAGCGCGGTGGTGTCCATCTCCGCCACGTAGCCGCTCTCCCACGCGTCAACTTTCAGGGTCGCGCCCGGCTTGTGGAATGCCTCCATATCGTCGAAGACCGAGACATCGCCGCCCTGCGCGTCGACCATCTTCATAAAGGCGGCGAGTCCGGCTCCATCGGTCAGCGCCGCTTCGGCCAGCGAGTAACCCACCTGCGGCGTTGCCGCTTTGCCTCCCAAATAGATCATCCATCCAGCGAGGATCAGCGAAAGCTCGCGCAAGTCTTCGCTCCACGCCGGCCGCGCGCCGCGCAGCAGCTCCACACACTCCACCAGCTCGATCCAGTTGCCGGCCGCGCGCCCCAGCGGCTGGCTCATGTCGGTCAGCAGAGCCACGGTCTCGGTGCCGGCAGACTCGGCCGTGGCCACCATCAGCGCCGCCAGAAACTCCGTGTCCTCCATCTTGCGCAGGAACGCGCCAGAGCCGGTCTTGACGTCGAGTACCAGCCCGTTCAACCCCGCGGCGAGCTTCTTACTCAGAATCGAGGCGCAGATCAGTCCCGGATTCTCGACCGTGGCGGTGCGGTCGCGCAGCGCATAGAGCTTGCGGTCGGCGGGCGCCAACTGGTCGGTCTGTCCGATGATCGAAGCGCCGCACTTGGCAATCACGGCCTCAAACTCAGCCAGCGTCAGCGCGGTGCGGTAGCCGGGGATCGCTTCCAATTTATCCAGCGTCCCGCCAGTGTGGCCGAGCGCGCGCCCGCTGATCATGGGTACAGCCACGCCGCAGGCCGCCGCCAGCGGCGCCACCAGAAAACTGGTCTTGTCGCCCACTCCACCCGAGGAGTGCTTGTCCACAGTGCGCTTGCCCAAGTTTTTCGGCGTGAAGCTCACGCCCGAGTCGCGCATGGCCAGCGTGAGGGCGCGCGTTTCATCGCGCGAGAGCCCGCGAATCCACGCAGCCATGAGCCACGCGGCAAGCTGATCGACGGGAATGGAGTCGTCGGCCGCGCCGCGCGCCACAAATTGAATCTCGCGTTCGGCGAGCGCGCCGCCGTCGCGCTTCTTGCGCAGAATGTCGATCATGTGCAGCGGTGGTCGAGAGTCGGATGGCATGGTTTTCGCCCTGTATTGCGAGGCAAGATTGCAAGGCAATAAGGATACCCCATAAGACCCGCCGCGGTGCGCCATGGCACGCTCCAGTCGAATCACTCCGCGCTTGACATTGTTCCGCCGATTTCCATAAGATTCCCCAACTACTTCGCGATGCGCTTCTGGCGTGGAGCGGAGCCCCTGAGAAGCCGCCACAGTCCATCTGCATCCTGTTGCACACGTCTCCCGATCCGCAACTCCGGATTGCCGCGCGAAATCTTAAGGGGCCAATCGAGCTTAGAGGAGATAAGCAATGATCTGTACCGCGTGTGGTAAGGCCAACGCCGACGGCTCTGCGTTCTGCGAGCAATGCGGAACCCGTTTGCAAGCTCAACCAGCGACCATCCCGGCAACGGCTGCGCCAGGCCCGGCTCCCGCACCGCCGTTCGCCTTTCCGGTCCCGCCTGCCGCACCGCCTCCCGGGGCTTCGTCTAACCAAATCGGGTCGCTGATCGCGTCCATGTCGATGGGCGAGAAAATTTCCGGCGGGGGCGCGGTCGCCGCAGCGCTGGGCTTTTTCCTGCCCTGGATTTCCATAGCGGCTACAAAGACGAGCCTTAACGGCATGGATTTGGGCAAGTCCTCCAGCGCCACCTATTTCATCCTTCTGAACGTCATCGCCGCAGCGCGCTCTGCTACCTTTCAAGCCAGGCCCCGCCCGCCAAAAAATTGCTGTATGCCGGTTATCTTGTGCTGCTGGGCGCGATTTGCGGCCCGGCGACCCTTCTGTCGCTGATTTTCGTGTCCCAGCTTTCATCCGTGGCCGGGTTCGGCCTCTGGCTGGTTGGGCTCGGGTATTGCGCCATCGCAGAAGGCGGCTTGATGACCATCCGCAACTTCAGCAAGAGGACCTATTGAGCCGGAAGAGAAGTCGCGGCGCGCCATTTGCAAATTCTGACGAGTGAAGCTTGGGGCAAGAGCTACAGCGTCTGCGGAGCTGGCCAAGGCGTAAGATGTTCGCAGAAATCCATTGCGAATCGGAGGACGCCATTTCATTCCGCACTTTGTTCCTCAGCCGCCTGCTCGGGCTCTTTTTCCTGATTTGCGGCCTGGAGATGCTGCTTCACAAACTGGTCTATACTGTCGCGCTCGCCACGGTTGCGGACAACCCGTTGGCCCTGCGGTGGATCGCGATGATGATTACGCTCGCGGGACTCGCGATGGTTCTCGCGCACAACGTATGGTCAAAACGCCCAGTCGCAGTCATCGTGACTGTTTTGGGCTGGCTGACACTCATCAAGGGTGTTGCCTATCTGTTTCTGCCGGCGAGGTGGATGAAGGATTTCTTCCAGGCAGTGCTCAACTGCGGGGCGTGCTTGTATTTGGTGACAGCATTTTTGCTGGCGCTCGGCGCCTACCTGACGTACGAGGGATTTAAGTCGAAGCCGGCCTAGAAGGCCCGCCCAGGATGTCTGCATCGACAGCCTGAGCCGATATCCGCCCCCGGGGCGCTACTTCAATTTCATCTCGAAGCCCAGCGGCAACACATCGCTGAAGGTCATGGTGCGTGTACCTTCTTTCGTTGGGAATACAACGGGCGCATCGGGCAGGATGAACTCGGCCAGCACCTGCCGGCAGGCGCCGCACGGCGGACTGGGCAAGCCATTGAGATTGGCAACGGCCACGGCTGCAATACGAATTTCCGGCCCGAATTGGGAAATGGCTCGCACCAGCGCCGCGCGCTCTGCGCAGATCGTGAGCCCGTAGCTCACGTTTTCGACGTTCGCACCGGTCACGATTTCACCGTTGGTCAGCCGCAGCGCTGCTCCCACACGGAATTTGGAATAAGGCGAATAAGAGTTCTGCGCAGCCTGCTCAGCGAGCTTGAGCAGTTCGTCGAGCGCCGCCTGGGTCTGGTTCGTCATAGTGAATGCCCCGATCCTTGATCGGGCAGATATTAGAGGCTAACCCATTTGCCTCAGGATGTATACACGGAATCAGGCGTTACGGAAGCCAGGATGCCAGCGGCCGTTTCCATGGAGGCGAGTTGATGCAAATGAGGAAACGCAGCCGTTGCCGATTCAACTGCCGCGAACGCGCTCTGCTGCCATGGCTGCTTCTGGGTGGAATTGCGCTCACCATTCTTATCGGCGTGCGGGACAACGCGAGCGCAGCTCCGCCCCAGCAATCCGCACCCGCGCCCTCAGCCGCACCCGCGCCGGTCTTCGATGTGGCTGCCATCCACGTTCGCATTCCCGAGCCGCACGAGCACAACTCCATTTGGAGTTCGCCCTTCGACGGCCGCTTCAAGGCTGAGAACGTCTCCGTCATGACGCTCATCTGGTGGGCCTACGAGATGCCGGAAGCCCGCATTCTTGACGCGCCGGGATGGGCCGGCATCACTCACTTCAACATCTATGCCACGGCCGATCCCTTGGTTGACGCGCAGTTGAAGGGGCTCAGCTCCGACGCCGGCCGCAAAGTGAAAGAAGCGATGGTCCGCGCGCTACTCGCCGATCGGTTCAAGCTTGTCACCCACACCGAAACACGCGAACTGCCCATCTACACACTTGTGGTCGCAAAAGGCGGACCAAAGCTCGGCGCCCTTCAGGAAAGCGGAACGTCCATCAATCGGGGAAGAGATCGCATCGAGGTCCAGGCGTCGAACAGCGTCTCCACGCTGGCCGAACAGTTATCGATGATTGTTGGCCGTGACGTCGTGGACAAAACCGGCATCACCGGCCGTTACAATCTCAAGCTCCAGTGGACTCCAGACGACGGCACCACACCTTCGTCGAACGGCTCGGCTTCACCGGCCTCTGACTCCGGCCCATCGATATTCACCGCGCTCGAAGAGCAACTGGGCCTCAAGCTGGAGCCAGCCAAAGGCCCGGTGCAGGTTCTCGTCATCGACCACGTGGAAACGCCGACAGCGAATTAGCGTTTCCTGATCCCTGTTCCCTGTTCCCTGATCCCTGTTTTCTAGTCCCTTAGTCCCTCAGTCCCTGCCTTCCTCAAGTTGTGCCCCGACCTTCCGATAAGGCTCTTGAGTATCCGTCGCCCGGAGTGCGAACCCGGCCGCCGGACGAGTGGGAGTCATGGACGATCTGACAAGGGAGTTCCTGATCGAAAGCCAGGAAGGGCTGGACCGCATGGAGCGGTGCCTCACGGAACTGGAGGTGCGGCCGCAGGATAAAGAGCTTTTGGGAGAAATCTTTCGTTCCGTGCACACCATCAAGGGAACCACGGGATTCCTGGGCTTTAAGCGCCTGGAAAAGCTGGCCCACGCCGGGGAAGGCCTGCTCGGCCTGCTGCGCGACGGCAAAATGACCGC
>Ga0181521_10000721_pt1 | contig 40717 bp, 29 predicted proteins | sample PEATcosm2014_Bin_32_FD_119764 | JGI IMG/M metagenome (GOLD analysis project Ga0181521, IMG submission 119764) | Peatland microbial communities from MTU Mesocosm Facility, Houghton, MI, USA - PEATcosm2014_Bin02_60_metaG | ecosystem: Environmental > Terrestrial > Soil > Wetlands > Peat | place...
CGGCTGGGACGCCTCGCAACAGGCGGTGGCGTTCGCCTTTCGCCGCGCCGTCGACGCCCTGAACAGGGAGGCGCTGCGAAAGCTCATCGCCGGCGTCAAGGGCGCCCCCGGCGCGCTCGACGCCCTGCGAGGGGCTGCATCCGATCCCGCGGTGTATGCGGTGTTGCGCCATCACCGCCTGATCCAGCCGAGCCTGCAGGAGCGGGTCGAGACGGCGCTCGCCTCGGTGCGGCCGATGCTCGCCGCGCATGGCGGCGATGTGGAGCTGATCGCGTTCGTTCCGCCGGACGCCGTCGAAGTGCGTTTCCTTGGCAATTGCGACGGCTGCCCGGCCTCGACGCTGACCTTCGTCGCCGGCGTCAGGCGGGCGATCGAGGCGCATTGTCCCGAGATCACGCAGGTGCGCCAGGTGAAGGGCGCCGGCGCCGGGGCGGGCGGCCATTTCACGAGCCCCTTCGCAAAGGAAGAAGTGCCGGGCTGGGTTTTCGCCGCCAATCTCGATGAAATCCCCGAAGGCGGCATCCATGCCTGCATCGTCGCTGGACGGCCTTTGATCCTCGCCCGCGCGGGCGCCGTCGCCTGCTTCGACGACGCCTGCGCGCATCTCGGTCTGCCGCTGTCGGACGGCGAGGCATCAGGCGGGCGCATCGCCTGCCGCCATCACGGCTTCGAATATGATCTGATGTCGGGCGAATGCCTGACGGCGCAGGGCGTGCAGTTGCGCGCCCATGCCGCGCGCGTCATCGGCGAGCGCGTCGAAATCAGGCTGAAGGGATAGGCCATGCGCGTCTCGCTGCGCCCGCTCCCGAACCCTGCGCTTCGCGCATCTGCGCAGGATGTTGGCGCCGCGCCTCCACGGCCGCTGCTCGATCCGGCGGGACCGATGTGCGTTCTGGGTTCGCGCGCCGGCGATGGCGCACTTTCGACGCCGGTGGCGCCGTCGCCCGAGACGATGTTCGGCCCGCGTGGGGCGGCGCTCGCGAGCGCGAACGGACCGTTGTTCGTCACCGACACCGGCCACCACCGCCTGCTGATCTGGCGCAGGCGTCCCGAGGTTGACCAAACCCCCGCCGATCTCGTCATCGGCCAGCCGGATTTCCTCCGCGAGGGGCGCAACGCCAAGGGCGAACCCTCCGCGGCGACTTTGAACGTGCCGACGGGGGTCGCCGCGACAGCCGACGTGCTCGCTGTGGCGGACGCCTGGAATCACCGCGTGCTGATCTGGCGCGGTCATCCCGACGCGAGCAACAGGCCGGCCGACGTCGTGCTGGGGCAGGCGGATTTCACTGGAGCGCTCGCCAATCGCGGCGGCGAGGCGGGCGCGCATACGCTGAACTGGTGCTACGGCGTCGCCATCGCCGACGGACGGCTGATCGTCTGCGACACCGGCAACCGCCGCGTGTTGATCTGGAACGCGATTCCGGACCGCAGCGGTGCTCCGGCCGACCTCGTGCTCGGCCAGACCCGCATGGATTGCCGCGACGAGAACGGCGGGCGCCCGGTCGACGCCGGCGGCATGCGCTGGCCGCACGCAGCGACGATCGCGCAAGGGCGCCTCGTCGTGGCGGACGCGGGCGACAACAGGCTGATGGCATGGGACGCCATGCCGCGCGAAAATGGCGCGCCCTGCGATTTCGTCATCGGCCAATTGAGCGCTCTCGGCGCCGACCACAACCGCGCCGCCTATTGGCCGGATGCGGCGAGCCTCAACATGCCCTATGGCTGCGCCGCGACCGCGTGGGGCCTCGCCGTCACCGATACGGCCAACTCGCGCCTCATCGGCTATACGGAGCTTCGCATGGGCGCGGCGGCCGAGAGACTGACAGGGCAGGGCGATTTTTCGGGCAAGGGCGATAACCGCTGGAAGGCTCCGGTGCGCGATAGCCTCTGCTGGCCCTACGGGCTCGCCATCGCGGGCAATATCGCTGCGATCGCCGATTCCGGCAACAACCGCCTGCTGCTGTGGAGGCTCGCGCCATGACGGCCTTCGCGAAACAAAAGCGGGCTGGCGGCGCGACCGAGATCCGCGTGCGCGGCCGCGTGCAGGGCGTCGGCTTCCGCCCGACCGTGTGGCGGCTTGCGACGCGGCTTGGCCTTTCAGGCGAAGTGCTGAACGACGCCGAGGGCGTGCTGATTCGCATCGACGGCGACGCCGACGAGGCCCGGCGCCTCGTCGATTGCATCCGCGCCGAATGCCCGCCGCTGGCGCGGATCGACGGGGTCGAGCTGCGCGAGGTTTTTGTGCGCGATATCGGCGAAGCGTTCCGCATCGCGGTGAGCGCACGCGGCGCGATGCGCACCGAGGTTGCGCCCGACGCCGCGACATGCCCGGCGTGCCTCAAGGAGATTCGCGATCCGTTTGCACGCCGTTTCCGCTATCCTTTCGCCAATTGCACCAATTGCGGCCCGCGCCTTTCGATCATACGCGAAGCGCCCTACGACCGCGCGCGCACCGCCATGGCGCCCTTCGCGATGTGCGCGGCGTGCCGCGCCGAATATGAAGATCCCCGCGACCGGCGCTTCCACGCCGAGGCGATCGCCTGCCACGCCTGCGGACCGCGCGCGCGGCTGGAGCGCGCCGACGGCGGCGCTGTGGAGTTCTCCGCATTCTCCATGCTCGACGATGTCGACGCCGTCGCGGGTCTCCTGCTCAAGGGCTACATCGTCGCGATCAAGGGCCTCGGCGGCTACCATCTCGCCTGCGACGCGACCAACGCGAGCGCGGTGGCGCAACTGCGCGCCCGCAAGAGGCGCTACACGAAGCCCTTCGCGCTGATGGCGCGCGACCTCGACGTGGTGCGCCGCTACGCGGAGCTTGGGCCAATGGAAGCGCGCGCGATGGAGAGCGCGGCGGCGCCGATCATGCTGCTCGCGCGACGGCCGGATGCGCGTCTTCCAGAGGCGGTCGCGCCAGGCCTCTCGACGCTCGGCTTCATGCTGCCCGCGACAGGGCTGCATCACCTGATCTTCCGCCGCCTCGACCGGCCGATGGTGATGACGAGCGGCAATCTCTCCGACGAGCCTCAGGCGATCGACGATGCGGACGCGCGGGAGAGGCTCGGGTCCATCGCCGATTTCTTCCTGACGCATGATCGCGCCATCACGGTGCGTCTCGACGATTCGGTTGCGCGCGTCATCAGCGGCGCGCCGCGCCTGACGCGCCGCGCCCGCGGCTACGCGCCGGCGCCGCTGCCTCTGCCGGAAGGTTTGCGCCACGGCCCGCAAACGCTGGCGCTCGGGGCCGAACTCAAAAGCACGTTCTGCCTCGTCAAGGAGGGGCAGGCGATCGTCTCGCAGCACATGGGCGATCTTGAGGATTCTGTGCGGCTGGCGGAATTTGAGCGCAGCGTCGCGCTGCTTGGCGCGCTGCATGAGCATGCGCCAGCGGCGGTCGCGGTCGATCTCCACCCGGATTATCTCTCGACCAAATTCGGACGCGCTTTCGCGCGGGAACGCAGCCTGCCGATCGTAGAAGTGCAGCACCACCACGCTCACATCGCGAGTTGCATGGCGGAGAATGAAATCGCCGCGGGCGAGGGCCTCGTGCTTGGCGTCGCGCTCGACGGTCTCGGCTTCGGCGACGATGGCGCTCTCTGGGGCGGCGAATTCCTGCTCGCCGATTACGCCGGCTACCGCCGCGTCGGCACGATGAAGCCGGTCGCGATGCCAGGTGGCGCGCAGGCCGTGCGCGAGCCCTGGCGCAATACGCTGGCGCATATTCTGGCCGAGATGGGATGGGCCTCGTTTGCGATGAACTTCGCCGGGACGCAGCTCTACGAGTTCCTGCGCGCCAAGCCGGTCGAGACCATCGCGGCGATGATCCGCACGGGCGTCAACAGCCCCGCCGCCAGCTCCTGCGGTCGCCTTTTCGACGCCGTCGCCGCCGCGATCGGGCTTTGCCGCGATGAAGCCTTCCACGAGGGCGAAGCGGCGATCCGGCTCGAGTCGCTGGTCAGCGCCGGCGATCTCGCCGCCATCGACGAGGACCTCGCCTATCCTTTCGGCATCCCACGGCTCAAAGGCTCGGGGTTGCCCTACATCGAACCCTTGATGATGTGGCAGGCGCTGCTTGGCGACCTCTACGAGAACGTTGCGCCCGCGGTCATCGCGGCGCGATTCCATAAAGGTCTTGCACGCGCACTCGCAACGATGGCGCGTAAGGCCGCCTTCGATGGCGACGCGCGGCTGACGCGCAGGGTCGCGCTGTCGGGCGGCGTGTTCCAGAACCGCTGGTTGACCGAGGAAGTGAAGGGACGCCTTGAAGCCGACGGTTTCGAGGTTCTGTTGCAAACGCAAATGCCGTCGAACGACGGCGGCCTGTCGCTCGGCCAGGCGGCCGTCGCGGCGGCGCGCCTCGCCAGGTGAGAGAGAAAGGACAGGCCATGTGTCTCGGCATTCCAGGACGGATCGTCGCCATCGTCGACGAGCGCCGCAAGCTCGCGCTGGTCGACGTCAGCGGGGTCAAGCGGGAGATCAACATCGCCTGCATCGTCGGGGAGCGGGCCGTCGCTGAGTGCGTCGGCGATTGGGTGCTGGTGCATGTCGGCTTCGCCATGAGCCTCATCGACGAGGCGGCGGCGGCCGAAACGCTGCGCATCCTCGAAGAACTCGGCGAGGCGCAGCAGGAGATCGCTGCGATGCGCGCCTCCGGCCGCGCGTAAGGGAGAGAACAGGAGACGTCAGATGAAATATGTCGACGAATTCCGCGATCCCGAAAAAGCCCGCACGCTGCTGCGCGAGATCGAGGACTTGACGGCCTCCATCGTCGCCGCGCGCGGGCGCCCGTTGCAAATCATGGAGGTTTGCGGCGGGCACACCCATTCGATCTTCAAATACGGCATCTCCAACATGCTGCCGGTCGAGATCGAGCTGGTGCACGGGCCCGGCTGCCCCGTTTGCGTGCTGCCGATGGGCCGCGTCGACGATTGCGTCGCGCTGGCCGAGACGCCCGGCGTCATCTTCACCACTTTCGGCGACGCCATGCGCGTGCCAGGCTCGCGCAAGAGCCTGTTGCAGGCAAAAGCCGACGGCGCGGACATCCGCATGGTCTATTCGCCGCTCGACGCTCTGAAGCTCGCACGTGAGAACCCGGACCGCGAGGTCATTTTCTTTGGCCTCGGCTTTGAAACGACGATGCCGTCGACCGCCTTCACCGTGTTGCAGGCAGAGGCCGACGGGACCAGGAATTTCTCGCTGTTCTGCAACCACATCACCATCATCCCGACGATCAAGGCGATCCTCGATTCGCCTGAAATGCATATCGACGCGTTTCTGGGGCCCGGCCATGTCTCGATGGTGATCGGCATGAAGCCCTATGACTTCATCGCAAGGCGCTACAAGCGGCCAATGGTGGTCGCCGGCTTCGAGCCGCTCGATGTCCTCCATTCGGTCTGGATGGTGCTGAAGCAGATGGCGGAAGGGCGCTGCGAGATCGAGAACCAGTATGGCCGCGTCGCCCCTTACGAGGGCAACGCCGCGGCGCTGGCGGCGGTGACCCGCGTCTTCGAGCTGCGCGAATTCTTCGAATGGCGTGGCCTCGGCTCGATCGACCATTCGGGCGTGCAGATGCGCGAGGCCTATGGCGCCTATGACGCCGAGCGCAAATTCGCGGTGCCTTCCTTGAAAGTCGCCGATCCGGCGGCTTGCCAGTGCGGCGATGTGCTCAAAGGTCTCATCAAACCGCATCAATGCCGGGTGTTCGGCACGGCTTGCACGCCCGAAAAGCCGCTTGGCGCGCTGATGGTGTCCTCCGAGGGCGCCTGCGCGGCCTATTATCAATATGGCGACCTTGAGGGGCTGCGCGGCGCGGCCACCGCAGCATGACGAGCATCATCCCCATGAAACGCGACGCCGGAAACCTTGGCCTGATGCCGAAGCCAGGCCCGCGCCGCCGCATCGGCGACGGCGTCCATGTGCCGAAAGTGACGCTCGCCCATGGCGGCGGCGGCAAGGCCATGCGCGACCTGATCGACGACGTCTTCATCTCGGTCTTCGACAATCCGATGCTGACGCCGCTCGAAGATCAGGCGCGCATGTCGCTGGCCGATCTCGCGCGCCACGGCGACCGGCTCGCCTTCACCTCCGACTCTTTCGTCGTCGATCCATTGGAGTTTCCCGGCGGCGACATCGGCAAGCTCGCCGTCTGCGGCACCGTCAACGATCTCGCCGTCGGCGGCGCGAGGCCGCTCTACCTCTCCTGCTGCGTCATCATCGAGGAAGGCGTCGATGTCGCGTTCCTGCGCAAGATCGCACGCTCGATGGCGCAGACCGCCGCGGCGGCGGGCGTCGCCATCGTCACCGGCGACACCAAGGTGGTGAATCGCGGCTGTTGCGACAAACTGTTCATCAACACGGCCGGCGTCGGCGTCATCGGCGCGGGTCTTGATCTCGGCGCCGACCGCGCCGAGCCGGGCGACGTCATTCTGGTCAACGGCCTTCTTGGCGATCATGGCGCGGCGATTCTTTGCGCGCGGGGCGACCTCGCGCTTGACGCCGTCATCGAGAGCGATTGCGCGGCGCTGAACGGGCTCATCGAAGCGCTGCTCACGCGGTGCCCAGAGGTGAAATTCATCCGCGACGCCACGCGCGGCGGCCTCGCCACGGTGGTCAACGAGATCGCCGACGCCTCGCGGGTTGGCGTTGCGCTTGACGAGGCCGCGATCCCGCTGCGCGAGGATGTGAAGGGCTTTTGCGAAATCCTCGGCCTCGATCCGCTCTACCTCGCCAATGAAGGAAAGATCGTCGTCGTCGCGCCCGCCGCCGCCGCCGGGCGGGCGCTTGCGGCGCTGGCCTCGCATCCGCTTGGGCGCGACGCCGCGATCATCGGCCGCGTCACCGAGGGGCCGGCCGGGCGCGTCGCGATGCAGACCCATTTTGGCGGCAAGCGCATCGTCGACATGCTGGTCGGCGAGCAATTGCCGCGCATCTGCTGAGGGCTGAGCGATGCATGAACTGTCCATCGCGCGTTCAATCGTCGCCATCGTCGGCGAGCAGGCGAACGGACGCAAGGTCATGCGCGTGACGCTGGAGGTCGGCAAGCTCTCGGCCATCATGCCGGAGGCGATCCGCTTCTGTTTCGATGTCGTCGCCAAGGGAAGCGCGCTCGGTGGCGCGGCGCTTGACATCGTCGAAATTCCCGGCCGTGCGCGCTGCCTCGACTGCGGCGCCGAGGTCGTCCTTCTCGATCTTACGGGGCGTTGCGCTTGCGGATCGCGCAAGCTGCAGCGGCTCGCCGGCGAAGAACTCAATATCAAGAGCATGGAACTGGAGACGGAATCATGTGCGTAACCTGCGGCTGCGGAGACGGCGCTGAAGTCACGGTCACGGATCCTCAAACGGGCGAGCTGCGGCCGATGGAGCGGGCGGCGCATGATCATGCGCATGGGCATTCGCACGACCACGGGCATCCACACGATCATGAACATCCTGATCATCGGCACCCACACGATCATGACCATGATCATTCTCATGGCCACGATCGTTCGCACGGGGGCCACGCCCATGCCCATGATCACGGCCATCCATATTCTCATGATGATCATCATGAGCATGGCGAGGGGCGCCCCGCGGTGGCGGCCGTCGCGGGCCGGCATGGCGTCACCGTTGATCTCGAGCGCGCCATCCTCGACAAGAACGATCAGCTCGCCGCCCGTAACCGCGCCTGGTTCGAGGGCCGTGAGGTGCTGGCGCTCAATCTCGTCTCATCGCCCGGCGCCGGCAAGACCTCGCTGCTGGAGCGCACCATCCGCGATCTTAAAGGCGAGATCCCGATCGGCGTGATCGAGGGCGACCAGCAGACGCAAAACGACGCCGACCGCATCAAGGCGGCGGGCGCGGCGGCGGTGCAGATCAACACCGGGACGGGATGCCATCTTGAGGCCGACATGATCCAGCGCGCCCTCGACGCCTTGAGGCCGCCGTTCGGGTCAGTCGTGATGATCGAGAATGTCGGCAATCTTGTGTGTCCCGCCCTGTTTGATCTTGGCGAAGCGGCGAAGGTCGTCGTGCTGTCGGTGACGGAGGGCGACGACAAGCCGCTGAAATATCCGCATATGTTCAGGGCGGCCGATCTCATGATCGTCAGCAAGATCGATCTCGAGCCTTACGTCTCTTTCGACGCGGCGCGCTGCGAAGCCATGGCGCGCGAGGTCAATCCGGCGATCTGCTCGATCCGCCTGTCGTCGCAGACGGGCGAGGGGATGGAGGCCTGGTACGACTGGCTGCGCGCCGCGCGCCGGCTCCGCGCCGCCGCCGCCGGGATTGCAGCCTCATGACGATGGCCGACGCCCCGGAGCCGAACCGCGCGTTGACATCGCCCGGAGACAAATTCATGCTGTCCCGCCTTTCTGCCCTGTTCAACGATTCGGGAGAGAATGTGCGCGGCAAGATCGTCGGCGTCTATGTCCTGTTGATCGCCGCCAACGTCGCCGCGTGGGTGTGGGCGCTCGTCGCCTTCCGCGATTTCCCGCTGCTGCTCGGGACCGCCTTTCTCGCCTACAGCTTCGGCCTCCGGCACGCCTTCGACGCCGATCATATCGCCGCCATCGACAATGTGACGCGCAAGCTGATGCAGGAAGGTAAACGCCCGGTCGGCGTTGGTCTCTACTTCTCGCTGGGCCACTCGACCATCGTGGTCGGCCTGACCCTCGTCATCGCCGCCACGGCGACCGCGTTGCAGACGAAATTCGACGCGTTCAAATCGGTCGGCGGGATCGTTGGCACGCTCGTTTCGGCGTTCTTCCTGTTCGCCATCGCGGCCGCCAACATCATCGTCATGGTCTCGATCTACCGCGCCTTTCGCACGGTCAAGGCGGGCGGCTCCTTCGTCGAGGAGGATCTCGATCTGATGCTGTCCAGCCGCGGCCTGCTCGGGCGCCTTTTCCGGCGTTTCTTCCGGTTGATCGAGCAGAGCTGGCAGATGTATCCGCTTGGCCTTCTGTTCGGGCTCGGCTTCGACACGGCGACCGAGGTTGGTCTCCTCGGCATCGCCGCGACGCAGGCCTCGCAAGGTCTCTCGATCTGGTCGATCCTGGTTTTTCCAGCGCTGTTCACCGCGGGCATGACGCTGCTCGATACGACGGACAGCATTTTGATGCTGGGCGCCTACGGCTGGGCTTTCGTGAAGCCGATCCGCAAGCTCTATTACAACCTCACCATCACGGCGGTGTCGGTCGTCGTCGCGGTCGTCGTCGGCGGCCTCGAAGTGTTGAACCTCATCGGCGATCAGCTGGGCCTGACACAGAACGGCGGATTCTGGGGCGCGATCGGTTCGCTCAACGACAATTTCGGCGTTTTGGGCTTCGCCATCGTCGGCATTTTCGTCGCGGCGTGGCTGATCTCCTATGTAATCTACAGGGTCAATCGTTACGACGACATCGAGGCCGCGGAGGCCGGCTGATTGGCGACGGACGGTCCTTGCAACGACTTTGGCGCCAGGCGGCGCGCATGACAATGGTGTTTCAGGATTGATGGTTCGCCGATGAGCGTTGAATCGACAATCCTCTTCTTCGCCGATCCGGACGCGCCGCAGAGCGCCGCAGCCGAAGCGCTCGTCGCGGGCTCGGATTATCGCGTCATCCAGGCGACGCGGGAGTCCGAAGCGGCCGATGTCGTCCGCGACGCCCATGTCGACCTCGTCATCGCCGATGTCGATTGCCGGGGCGGCGACGTCGTCGGCTTTCTGTCGCGGCTTCGCTTCACGCACCCTTATCTCGTGCGCATTCTCCTCGTCGGAGACGACCGCGCCATGCCGCTCGGCGATGCGCTGTCGCGCACCGCCGCCTATCAATATCTGACGAAGCCGCTGCAATCCGATCAGGTCTGCCTCGTCGTCAAGCGCGCGTTGGAGACGCGCGAACTTGCCCGTCGCCACCGGTTGCTCGCGCGCGAACTGAAAATCGGCGAGGATTCGACCTTCTTTCACGACAAGCCCGAGCATCGAACGCGGGTCGAGGCCTCCTCTTTCGAGCGTCTCGTCTATGCGAGCGAGGCGATGTCGGAGCTGTGCAATCTCGCGCGGGAGGCGGCGCGGACCGAGCTGCCGATCCTGATCGAGGGCGAGACCGGGACCGGCAAGGAGTTATTGGCGCGCGCGCTGCATTTCCATTCGCGCCGCTCCTCGAGTCCGCTGATGACGCAAAATTGCGGCGGCATCCGCGATGAACTGTTGCATTCGGAGCTGTTCGGCCACCGGCGCGGGGCCTTCACTGGCGCCGTCAGCGACCGCTTGGGGCTGTTTCGCGCGGCCGACGGGGGCACCGTCTTTCTCGACGAGATTTCGGAGATCTCGCCTTCCTTCCAGGTCAGCCTTTTGCGCTTCCTGCAGGAGGGCGAGGTGAAGCCGCTCGGCGCCGACCAGACGATGGTCTGCAACGTGCGCATCATCGCGGCCTCGAACCGGCCGCTGCGGCGCCTCGTCAAGACCGGCGCATTTCGCGAGGACCTGTATTTTCGCCTCAAGGGCTTCGAACTCGACGTGCCGCCGCTCCGGGCGCGGCCGGCCGACATTCCGGCGCTCACCGAATTTTTCGTCGCCAAACATGGCGGCCTTCTGGGCAGTCGCGTGCTTGGCGTCGCCAATGACGTGATCGAAACCTTCAAGGCCTACAGCTTCCCCGGCAATGTGCGCGAACTTGAAAACGAGATCCGCCGCATGGTCGCCGTCGCCAAGGACGGCGAATATCTGACGCGGCGCCATCTGTCGCCGGAGCTTGCCAAATTGCGCGCCGTCGCGCCGCCCGCCGCGCAGCTCGGCCTCAAGGCCGACGGCAAGACGCTGAAGGAGATGGTCGAGTCGCTGGAACAGCAGCTCGTGCTGCATACGCTCGAAAAACAGCGCTGGAACCAGAGCCGCGCCGCAAAGGAGCTGGGCCTCTCGCGTGTCGGCCTCGCCAACAAGATTCGCCGCTATGCGCTCGACGAGAAAGGCCGCCATCCGGATTGATGGCGTGGATTGAGGGGCGGGAGCGGGATGCGGGCGAAAAAGCGGCTTCCGCTTTTCCTCATCCCGCTCCGGGGCCGCGATGGACTGCGAGCGGCCCGAAGGCCTGCGTGACCGGCATCATCTCGATGGAGTTGATGTTGACGCGCGGGGGCAGCGTCGCGACCCAGTGCACGGCTTCGGCGATGTCCTCTGGCGTCAGCGCGTCGGCGCCCTCATAGAGTTTGGCGGCCTTCTCAGCGTCGCCGAATCGCACCACCGAGAACTCCGTGCCGCCGACGAGACCCGGCTCGATATCCGTCACGCGGATTCTCGTGCCGAGGAGGTCGGCGCGCAGGTTCAGCGAGAACTGCCGGACGAAGGCCTTGGTGGCGCCGTAGACATTGCCGCCGGGGTATGGATAGAGCGCCGCCGTGGAGCCGAGGTTGACGATATGGCCGCGACCACGCGCGACCATGCCGGGCAGCACCGCGCGGGTCACATACATCAGGCCTTTGACGTTGGTGTCGACCATCGCCTCCCAGCCGTCGAGATCGGCCTCTTGCGCCGGCGCCAGCCCACGCGCCAGTCCCGCGTTGTTGACCAGTAGGTCGATCTCCGCGAAACCCGCCGGCAGACCGGCGATGGCGGCCTCGACCGCGGCGCGGTCGCGCACGTCCAGCACAAGCGGATGGATGACGTCGCGGCTGAACTCGGCGACGAGCGCGTCGAGCCGCTCCCGCCGGCGCCCCGCGGCGACGATGCGCGCGCCGCCGGCTGCGAAGCGTCGCGCGATCGCCGCGCCGAAGCCGGCCGTGGCGCCTGTGACGAGGATGATCATGGTGCTCTCCCGGTATGAAGTTGAACTGCGCCGAAGGAGCTTAAGTCCGTCTCACGCGGATTTTCGATAGGGCGCCCAGCGCCCGACGACGACGGGCGGGCCGTATTCGGAGGCGCGGCGCCCGGAGAAAATATGCCTATTGAACGACGCGCACCGTCGGCGTCACCGGAACGTCCTCGATCGCGGTGTTAAGAGCGATCAATTGCACCAGCAAACCGAGAATTCGCTTGGTGTTGGTCGCGCCTTCCGCCGGCACGCAATAGTTTATGCCCTCGTAGTTCACGGCCAGATAGCAAGGGCCATTCGATCCATCGGTGACGTAGAACAGGAAGTCGTCGTGAAGCGGTCCATAGTCGATCGCCTCGCGGCTTGATAGCTGGATCCGTCCTTGTTCGCCAGCGGCCACGATGCGTCCGAGATACTGAAAAATTGCGAAAGCGGATCGCGGCAGAATAGTCAGTTTAACGGACTCGCCTTCATGACCGACGTAACTCACGGTGTGCTCTTCCGGGGAGACGGTCGACGCGCCGCAGATCGGCGAATTCGCCGCCGGCGGTGCGGTGGGCGACCAATACATCTTGTTGAAGCAGAGCTGATATTTTTTCGGCTCCGCGGATTTATCGGGCCCCGTAAGCATGACGCTGTTGCCTTTGCCCGGCACGGGTTCGCTCGACAGCCCGTAGTCGATCGCAAGGCGCACGAAATGCTGGAACTTCGCGAAAGTCTCGGGATCGAGCGGATCGTTCCGCAGTTCCGTTTTTTGTCCGCCGCGATCGACGATCAGTCTGTCGGTGAACAGATAGAACAATATCTCCCGGGAAACGCCCTGTTGAATGAAGAGCTGCAGAATAAGGGGGTCGACTTCATGCAACAGGCCTTGATAAAAGTCCTTGCTTTCCGATGGCGACACAGTGAAATTTGTAGAACCGGCTATATTGGCGGAATTGCCGATGAAACCGGAGCCGCCAGCGGGGTTCGCGCCGAAGACGGCCTCGTTCTGTAATGCGTGCGTCAGGGCGCTTGTGGCGGCGGTCACGTGCGGGCCGAGGATCAGAGAAGGGAGGCCCGCCGTCGCGCCCGCCGCGCCCGACCCGTTGATCTGGCCGAGCTGGACAAAGCTCAAGGGCTCGGCATGACTCGCGCGGATGACGTTCGTCAAGATCATCGCGTCCCGGGACTGCGCCGCGACGACGTCATAAGTGCCAACGCGATTGTCGAAGTGGTCGTAATACGCGCAGCCCGACATCAAAAGAGCCAAGGCCCCCAGAATGTAGCGAGGCGGCGTGCGCATTCATGCCCCCAAAACCCAGGCTGGCGCCGATGCCGGCGAATCCAGACGCTTGAGTTTGCATTTGGGAGCAGGCCCGTCAAGCCGCCGCTGAAACGCGATGCGATCCCCCCTAGGGTTCGCCGCACGCCGGGGCGCGTCCGCGCCTCCTCCGATCCGCTCGCCACCGGCGGGCGGGCCCGGCGCAGGCGGCTGAGAGTCGTTGACAGGGCCAGTCAATTTGCATCTGCTACCGGCCTCCGAGTCGCCAATTCCTGGGCGCCATGTCCGAAAGGCCGCAGTCATCAATGCGAGGAGAGCCCCGCGTCCCAACGCAAATATGTGCGCTCTGGCTTTGCGACGCCCCCGCGCCGGAGATCGGGCGCGTCGAGGCGGCCCTGGCTCTTCTCGTCGCCGCCGCAAACCATGCGCGCGAGCGATGGCCCCGGATCTTTGGAGAGCCGGCCGGCGCGCGGATTATTTGTCCGGAGGCGCAAACGCCGCCGCAGGCGCTGATCGAAGCGGCGAAGTCGATCGGTTGCGCGCTCTCGCGGATCGACGGTCCGGCGAATTTACTCCTGGCGCAATGCGATCTCGCGATCGTCGGGTCAGCCGAGGATCTATCGCGGGCCGGGCTGCTGCCGGCGCTGATCCTTCCGTCGGCGGCCGACCCGGCTTTCCGCTTTGACAGGGGCGGCGCGCGCCCATTTGCGGCCGGCGCGCGGCGCAATGATCAACCATTGTCGATCGCCGCCCCCGAATTGATCGCCGCGGCCGCGCTGGCGCCGCCGCGCGGGAGCGAGACGATAAGTCTTGCCGATTATCTCGCGGAAGATCCGGATTTGAACGTCGGGCGTCACGGCTACGACATGCTGTTGTGGCTGATCGGCCAGCGCGCTGACGCCGCCGGCGCCCCGGACGATTCCTGGGAGCGCGCGCTCGCCGTCGCCAGAAAAGCGAGGCCCGGCGCGCTCGGCGCGGTTGAGGCGATACGGGCCGCGCACGCGCGGGCCGACGCTTTGGCGATCGCCTTCGGAAAACGCTGGCGCAGCATGCTCGTTGCGCGTTCGTTCCTGCTGCTTCTGGCGAGCGTCTGTTCGGGCTTGATAGGCACGCTTTTTTCATGGCTGTCGGTGGTGACGATTCCGATTCAGGCCGCGGTCACAATCCTGATCTTCGTCGATGAGCGCCATGCGGCGCGCAATCGGTGGCGCGACAAATGGATCGAATACCGGCGTCTCGCCGAAACCTTGCGCGCCGAGCGGTTCCTCGCCCTGTGCGGCGTGACGCCGGCCGACGCCGGCGAGGCGGACTGGGTCGAGTGGCTGACCCGCCGCGCGGCGCGCGCGGCCGCGCCGTTCGACGCGCTTGAGGACGCCGCCGCGCCAGCCGTCATCGCGCATCTCGCCGATGTCGAGATCGGCGGGCAGATCGCTTATCATCGCGATGCGTTCCGCCGCTTCCGTCGGCTCGACCATCGCATTCGCCGCGCGGCGGTGATCTCGCTTGGCGTCTTCGTGGCGCTCGGCGTCGCGCTGGCCGCCCTCACGCTCGCCCATTTCAAAGTCATTTCGGTCTCATTCACCTCCGCCATAAGCCTCGCATTCATGGCCGCGCCAGCGCTTTACGCGACGCTGAACAGTGTGCGCAGGGACCTCGACGTCGTCCGTCAGGCGGCGCGCTCGGCCGAAATCGCGGCGGACCTGAAGCGCCTCGCGGGCGCAATGGCGAGCGCCCCGGCGAGCGCGCAAACGGCCGGCGCGGCCGGCTTGCGCGCGGCGGAAATTATGCGCAATGATGTCTCCAGCTGGCATGGCGTGGTGGAAGTCTTGTGAGCGCCGGAAGGCAAAGTTCCATGACGGAGACAGCTGGCGCAGACACGACGACTCTGGCGCGCGATCGCCATTTTTTCGAGTCGGGCCGCAAACGAATTCTGTCGATTGACGGCGGCGGCGTGCGCGGCGTGCTGGCCCTCGGCTTTCTCGAGCGTCTCGAAGGCATTCTCGCCGAGAACGCCGGCCGGCCGGTGCGATTATGCGATCATTTCGATCTGATCGGCGGCACGTCGACCGGCGCCATCCTTGCGACCGCGCTCGCGCTCGGCTATTCGGCGGCCGACATCCGCAGTTTCTACCTCCGGCTGGGACCGCTGATTTTTCGCAGGCCCTATTTCCGGCTGCCGGGTTGGCAGTCGGTGTTCGACGCCGAGGCGTTGCGCCGCGAGATCGTATCCGTCGTCGGCGCGCGTACGCTCGATTCGCCCGATCTGCAGACCGGGCTCGGCGTCATGCTCAAAAGGATCGACGCCGGCAGTTCGTGGATTTTGACGAATAATCCACGCGCCGCTTTTTGGGAGACGCCGACTGACGGCTCTTTCATTGGCAACCGTCGCTATTCGCTGGCCAATATCGTGCGCGCCAGCACGGCCGCCCCGCATTACTTCGACCCCCAGCTGATCGAGATTGTGGAAGGCGCCCCGCCCGCCTTGTTCGTCGATGGCGGACTGACTCCGCACAACGATCCCTCCCTTGCGCTGCTCCTCGCCGCCACGCTGCCTGGCTACCACATAGGATGGCCTTTGGGCGCCGACCGATTGACGATCGTCTCGATCGGCACCGGCTCCTATCGCGAGCGTTGCTCGGCCGAAGACTTGCGGCGCGCGAGCTCGGTGACAATCGCTCTACGCTCTCTCGTGCAGCAGATCGCCGACAATCAGCAGTTGACGCTGACGCTGATGTCGTGGCTCGGCAAGGGAGGACCATCCTGGCCGATCAATTCCGAGATCGGCGATCTCTCCAAGGTCGAGCCGCCGTTCGGCGCTCTGTTTCGCTTCCTGCGCTATGACGTGAAACTCGAAGCCGATTGGCTTTTCGATACGCTCGGCGTTGCGGTCTCGCCGCGCGACATCGCGCTGCTAAGGCGCTTCGACGATCCGCACGCGATGCCGCTTCTCGATGATCTCGGCCGCCGCGCCGCGAAACTTCAGGTGAGCGCGGCCGACATCTCGGCGGCCTGATGCGGCGTCTCGCCGTCGCCGCGCGCGCTCACTTCGCGCAGATGCGCACGTCGCCCTCGCCGCCCCACATCGCGCATGGAGAGAAACCGATCCGGTAGACGCCATCCGCGGGCGTGCGGAAATTGAGGATATTGCTGTCAGGGTCGGCGTCGGCGGAAAACGCGTCGGGGCCGAGGACCGAGGGCGTGCGGGGTTGCCACGATTTTACGTCCTTCTTCGTTGCGGGATCGTAATCCCACGCTTCGCCCGACATCCGCACCTCGACAGTCTGTCCGCGCGCGAACTTACCCGTAAAGGTGGTGGCGTCGCCGCTGTAGGCCCAGCAACGATCTCCCGTGGCCATGTGGATCTCGACGACGGTTTCCTCGTTGCAGGCGCTGGCGCGCGCGGTCCCGGGGACGAATGCGAGCGCCGCGAGGGACAAGGCGATGCAAGAAGAGCCCGTGCGGCGATAAGTTGTCGCCATGATGAACCTCCCAGTTCCCAACGCCGGCCTTGTCAGGCCGCCGCGCGCGCCTCCAGCGCCGCGATGATCGCCTCGAGCCGCGCGACATCCTTTCCGGCCTCCCGGCGGGCGTCGCGGATCAGCGCGAGGTTGCGCGCCGTCGTCTCCGCTTCCCAGGGCTCGCGCAGATTGGCGACGGCCCTCGGCAGGCATTTTTCCGCCTCGTCGAATTTACCCGCAATCGCGGCGAGTTCGACGAGCGTCGCATAATCCCAATAATCGCCGGAGCCGCGTTCGATCTTGCGCTCGACGGCGTAGCGCACCACCGGCGCGAGTCGCGCGACGCGCGGGTCCTCAGCGTCGGTGAGAGCGATCAAGGTCACGGCGTTGACGCCGGGATAGGCGTCGCGCCAGTCGGCCTCGAAGCCCTTCAGATAGGCCTCGATCGCCTGTTCCGCCCACACCGGCGCGGCGATGTCGCGGGCCCGCCGCGCGCTCTCCCAACGATCCTTGTAGACGCGTCCGAGCAGGCCGTAGGTCTCGCTCGAGGGGCCGCGATCCTCGATCACCTTGCGCAGCACCGCCTCGGCGGCCTCGCCCTGTCCGGCGCGATTGAGCGCGAAGGCGTATTGCTCGCGCGCAAGCACGGTGTTTTGCAACACGGGATCCATCTCGTGATAGAGGTCGATCATCTTGTCCCAGGCTTTCGCGCCGCGATAGGACAGGAAGAGATCGATGGCGACGCCAGCTTCGACCGCGCCGATGTCGTTCAGTTCGGCGCGCACCGCGTCGAGCGCGGCGATGTCGTCGCCGCGGCCCTTGCCGCGCGCCTGGCGCAGCTTGGTCTTGAATTCCCGCGAGTAGGCGATTTCCTGCCGGAAAATATCGGTCTTGCTGTGATCGACCTCGGGGCGCTTGAAGCCATTGAAAAGCTGGAACAGCGGACTGTCCGGCTCATCGCTCCGCTTGCAATGGTCGAGACGCTGGGCGAGCGCCGCGCGGGCGGCCGTCGCATCCTTGGGCCGGCCTCTCCTGTCGAGGGCGTAAGGCAGGGCGCGCAGATTGCCGACGTCGAAGGGCAGGCGGCTCGCCTCGGCCGAAAGCAGCACCGTCGTCTGGGGACGAACGGCGTGGCGCACGCCAAGTTCGTAATAGACGTTGGGGTTGAAAATGGTCAGATCGGCGACGGCGTATTCGCTGAGCGCGAGCCGTTCGAACATCGCCTTGTGGATGATGCCGGCGTTGACCTCCTCGTCGGCGCGCACCGGATCGAAACCGACGTCGCGGATCGCCGGCTCGATGATATCCTTGTAGACGATGTTGAAGTCGATCTCCCGGCCCGAGGCGTCCGGCTTCCTGCCGAAGGGCATGATGACGAAGCAGATGGCGCGACACGACATGGATGAACTCGTTTTCTTGTTGTGGCCAAACGAATCGCCATTGGCGGCGCATCGGACGAGGACCGACTCTACCCCGATCCGGCCACAATGCTGCGCCGACCAAGGCCGAGTGGACGGATTTGGCCGGCCATGCCGGGGCGAGGCTCGGCGCCCGCATCCTTCGGGCTCGCGCCTCGCCGCAGAGCAACCGGAGCGCAGCCGAGGTTTCCTCTTCAGTTGGTCGGCATTTCCACCGGCGCCCCGGAGATGGGTTTGGCCCAGCCCTGGCGCAACACCTGGGTCGTCAGGTCGATATGCGTCGGACCGACGTCGCAAAAATATTTTCCGCTCGCGTGCGGGGCGGGACGGCAGCGAACCGAATAGCCGAACACCTCAATCCAGTCCTGCAATTTCTTGGCGGAACTCGGGGGCGCCGGCGCGACATTGGCGAGTTCGATCCGCTTGTCCTTTATCTCGAGCGCGCTGGCGCTGAGAACAGTGGCGAAGCCCGTAATCTCCCCCGTTCCGGGCAGTGGGGGCTGCTCCGCATCGGCCGAGTCGGAGCAAGGGGGGGTCAGTTTGGTGCAATCCGCCTCGACGGGCGGTGCGTCGGGAATGGGCGCCGGCGTGGGGGTGACGCTGTCGCGACCTGAATAGAAGAATGTTCCGACGGCGGCGAGGACCACGAGCGCTCCGATTCCGGCCAGCAGTTGCGGCAATTTATTCCCCGCCGGCGCAATCGCCGCCGCGCCCGCGAAAAACTGCGCATGCGCCGCCGCCGGCGCGAGCGCGGCGGGTATTTGCGGCGCGGCTACCGGCTTCTTTGTGGGCGTCTTGACAGGTGGGCCTGGGGGCTGTAGCGCGCCCAATGATTTACGCACGGTCGCGACGAGCCGCGTCAAGTGCGGCTCCAGCGGCCCGGGAAACGCGTCGAACCACTGAGACGTGCCAAGGAAATAGCGCAGCGATCCGCCGAGCGCGACATTCTCGATGCGAACCGGGATGATGGTTAGCTTTCTGTCGCAGGCGATATCGATTTCGCGTGCGATGTGGTTGGAGGAATTGGCGCTCTCGGAAAAGATGAGGACCATCACGCGCGCGTTGTCGATGGCGACGGGAATCGATTCGGGCCAGGTCGCGCCGGGGGCGATGTCGCGCGGCGCCATCCAGACGCGCACGTCATTGGCTTCGAGCGCTCTGCATACGGCGTCCGCCGTCCGCTTGTCCTTTTGCGAATAACTTAAGAAAACACTGTGTGCCATGGCGCAATCAACAAGCCGTTGTTCCCGGACGCGGCGCTCGATCTGGAGAAGGCCGCCGGGCAACGACCTCACCCAAAAACCGGCCGAATACGCCGCATCAGGATAAGACCGCCTCCGCCGCCAGCGTTAATTGCTGCGACGGCCAAGCCAAGGGTCCACGCCTTGCGCGCAACAATAAAGCTAGACTATGTTTGAAGCAAGTCTTTGGACTGTTTGGGCCTTGGCGAACGCGCCTTTCTGGCGGAGATTGACGTCGGGAATCAGCTGAGGGGTTTTGGAATGAACGCCAGCGGTGTGCATAAAATCGTCATTCGTCACGTCTCGGGCTCCAAAGCGAACCAGATAGAAGAATTTTCCCTGAAAGGGCGCACGGAACTCCGTGTCGGGCGCGATCCTTCGTGCGACATCGTCTACGACTCAGGGCGTGACGACGTGGTCAGCCGCAACCACGCCGTCATCGGCGTCTCCGCGGGCGAGCGTCCGACCTTCACAATCGAGGATCTCGGCAGCAGCAACGGAACATTCCTCAACAACGAACAGATCCGCGAGAAAACAGAGCTTCTCCCGGATGATGTTTTGACCTTTGGCAAGGGCGGCCCGAGCTTCGCATTCGACGTGCAACCGCGTCCTGCCGGCATCGGTCCGCGAACGCGCATCATCGACGTCGCTGCGCCAGCAGCGACGCGCATCCTCGGCGCCGAGGAAGCCGCGACGAGCGCGTCCTTGCGAGCGGCGACCGGAACGTCGGTCGTCGAAGTGATGCAGGACGAGCCGATGCGGACGACCGGAAAGGTCGGCATCGGCAAAGAAACGCTGCTGCACGAACTGGCGAAGGAGCGCGGCGCCGCGAACAAAACGTGGTTTTCCGTGCTCGGCGCCCTTGCGGCCGCCGCCGTGATCGCGGGCGGGTGGTTATACTGGCGGGAACTCAAAGGCGAGCAGGCGCAGCAGAAATCGCTGGCGGACATACAGGGGGAGGCGCAAAGGGCGAAGGAGCAAGGGCAGGAGGCCGAAGCCCAGACGACGGCGGCCCTCAAGCAACGGCTCGGAATGAGCCCGCAGGACATCGTTCGCCAGTATGGCACAGCGACTGCGAAGCTAACGGCGCAATGGCGGCTGTTCGACCAGACGACGGGCAGGCCGATCTTTCAGAAGACCTACACCGACAAGGACAACAAGACTTATGGGATGTATGTGAAGCTCGCGAATGGCACGGTCGTTCCCGATTTGACGCTCGACGATGAAGGCCGGCACAACAGATCGATCGGGCGGCAGATCAACGGCACCGCCTTCGTCGTCAGCGACCGCGGGTTCCTGCTAACGAACAAACACCTCGCCGCTGCCTGGCGCCTGCCGTTCTTCGACTGCAGCTGCGTTGAAAAAGAGGGCCTGTTGATCGAAGACACGGGCCACAAGAACCCCAAGGTCAGCATCATCAGCCTCGATGATCCCGCCTACAAAAGTCTGAAGGACTGGGTTCCCGAGTCGGGCGGCCTGATATTCGACGCCAAGAAGCTTCGCGTCGTCGGCGACTACAATAACATTCCAGATCCGAGCAAGAACGAGCAACATAATTTCGAGGGCCGCAACGAGGCCCTCGACGTCACCTTCGCCGGCAATCGATTGGGGATTAGCGCCACTTTGGTGCGTTCATCCAACGACAGCGACGCGGCGCTTATCAAGATCGACAGCCCGGACCCGCTGCAGAAGGTCGACATCGCCACGGACGACGACGTCGCCTCCGGCGACCGCGCCATCGTCCTCGGCTTTCCATCGGTCGCGGCGGACACTTTTGTGCTTTCCGACACGATCGAGAATGGCGTGCTGAAGACGAACCAGGAGCTTGTGCCCGAACCCTATGTGACGGACGGCATCGTCGCCCTTGTCTCCAACAAGATCGTAACGAAGAACGGGATCACGGTGGAAGGCGCACAGGGAAACATCATCCAGCTCACGATCAATTCGACCGGCGCAGGCAATAGCGGCGGCCCGGTATTCAATTCCGTCGGCAAGGTGATCGGTCTTTTCACCTACCTCACCACGCAGGGATCGACGGTCAGTTCCGCCGCCGTGCCAATCAAATATGGTAGGGAGCTGCTGAAATCGCAGTGACGCGGCGCGTGCGAGGCGAAAAAGGATTTTCGATTTTAAGCTTCCGGCGGGGGGCGTGCGATCACTGCGTCACACAATATTTGTATTTTGATCTGTATTTTGCATGGTTCATTTTGTCCGGGCGGCTGCAATGGATGAGAACAAAATGTCGGATGACCCCAATAAAACAACGGCGCAAAAGCACGTGCGGCGGATTTCGCGGCGCCTCCTGCTCGTCGCGCTTTTTGCTTTGCCATTCGCCGCCCTCGTCGAGCCGGAGCCAGCGGCGGCGCAGCTTCTGAGCATCCCCGGCGCGGTGTTCAGAGGCGTATTCGGCGGCGGCTATGGCTATCATCATTATCATGGCGGTGGGCGCCGTCACACGCATTATGCGCGGACGCAGCCCACGCATCACAGGCACGCGAGCGCAAGGGTCGCGCATGGAAGCCACGGCGGCGGCCATCATGCGGGGAGCAAGACCAGCGCTCCCAGCGGGCCCGGCAGCGGCAGCTTCCATTGAGCGGGGGCTTTAAACTCACTTGGAGCAGGGCGAGGCGCCTTTTGAGACTCCGGTCATGATCTCCAGAGCCTCCTGCGCCAGGCTATAGTTCCCGGCGACCGCCTTGCTGTATTGTTCGAGCGCTTTGCGACGGTCTTTCGTGATGCCGCCCCAGCCGTACTGATAATAGCAGCCAAGCCAAAACTCGGCTTTCGGGTCGCCGTTCTCGGCGGCCCGCCGGAACATGTAGCCCGCCTGATCGAGGTCTCGTCCGGTCTTCAACAACCCTCGCTGATAAATCAGGGCGAGATTGACCTGCGCGTCCGGGTAGTTCTGGTTCGCCGCGTCGCTCAGCGCCGCGAAGGCGCCCTCGACGTCAGGGTGATCGGGCGCCTCCAACAGCAGCATTCCAAGCGCGAACTGCGCCTCCTTGTCGCCCGTCGCTGCGAGCGTTTTCGCCAAAGGCAGTGATTTCGCCCTCGCTTCATTATTCACATTGGCGAAATCGGCCGCCACGATCCTCTCATTGGCGTTGCCCTTGATCGCCGTCCGAAGGTCGTTGATGGTCTGCGCCGGCGCCGCTGCGGGCGGCGTGGGCGCGGGGGGAGGCGGCGCCGCTGCGGGCGGCGTGGGCGCGGGGGGCGGCGCCGCCGCTGCCGGCGGCGTCGGCGCGGACGGATTGGCCGCCGGCTTCTGGTCGCTCACGGCCGCGGGGCTGTCGTCGGTCGCAGCCCGTTCATTGTTGGCGACTTGCTTGTCGACTGGCTGTTGCTTTTGTTCCTCCTGCGCCTGCGGTGGCTGCTCTTGCGGGGCCGCGTCGCTGCTTTTTGCGGCGGACGGGACTTGCGGCGCCGCCGCCGGGGCGGGCTCAGTCGTCGCGGCTCTCGCATGCGGCTGTTCGACTTGTGCGCTCGAGCCCTGGCCGGACGTGTTCGAAGCTCCAGATCCCAACAGGGACGGCCCATATGCCAGGTAAAAGGGCGTGAGCAGCGCCGCGCCGGCGACGATGACGATCGCCGCGGTGATGGCCGCGGGAAGTCCTTTGAGGCGCCGGCCAAAGGTTCCGGCGCGGCTGCTGACGAGCGCGAGGGCCCGCCCTGAAGCCTTTTGCTGGACGTCGGGTTCGTGCGAACCTTCAACGAGATGCGTCGCGTTGCGGACCACCGATGTTGCGTTCAAGCGCAATTCGGTCGCGCCTATGGCGTCGCTGAACGCGCGCACCGATTGAAATCTCTGTTCCGGCCGCTTGGCGAGAGCGGTCATGATCGCGGCTTCGAGTTTGGGCGTGACGCCGGGCGCGCGCGGAACGAGCGGCGGCGGTTCGTTCTTGATCTGCGCCTGAATGAGGTCGTATTCGGTGGCGCCGCTGAAGGGCGGCGCGCCGGCCAGCAATTCGTAGAGCACGATCGCCAGGGAATAGACATCGCTGCGCTCGTCGCCTTCGCCGCCTCGACATTGTTCGGGCGACATGTAGAGGGGCGTGCCGACCGCGGTGCCAACGCGGGTCAGGCGCACGCTGCCGCGCACCCGCGCAATGCCGAAGTCCATGATCTTGACCCGGCCGTCATTGGCAATCATCAGATTGGCCGGTTTGATGTCGCGGTGAATGACGCCGACTTCATGCGCATAAGCAAGGCCGTCCGCGGCCTGCGCGATGATGGCGAGACTTTCCTTGACGCCGAGCGGCTTTCCCCGCTCCCGGAGAATCTCGTCCAGCGGTCGACCGCGCACGAGCTCCATCACCATGTAGAGATCGGAGCCTTCCATGAGCGGCGTATAAAGCGTGGCGATATTCGGATGATTGAGACGGGCGAGGCTCGCCGCCTCGGCGCGAAACCGGGAGACGAAGTCCGGGTCCCGCGTCAATTCGGCGCGAAGCGATTTGATCGCCACCGGGCGCTCGATGAACGTATCGACCGCGACATGCACGGTGCCCATGGCGCCCGAGCCGAGCAACTCGACGATCCGGTAGTGCCCGATCATGCGTTGCTCGTTCATGGCCTAGACCTTCAGGGGAACGATGATCTGGCTCGTGCGGGCGCTCGCATTCGCGTCGGCCTCCGCGATCAGGATCGGTTTCGTCGCCGCCAGATCATCGGTTCTTCTGGATTCCGCGTCGACGATGCGGAAGACGCCGATGGAGATATTGTCGTGACCGCCGCCGTCGAGCGCGCGCTCGATCAATTCGCGACAGGCCTCCTGAGGATCGCGTGTGGAGATGATCCTCGCCATGTCGTCGTCATCGACGAGATCGTAAAGGCCGTCCGAGCACAGCACGACGACGTCGCCCCGGCGCAACGTCCGTCCCTCGGCCCAAATCGTCGGCGAAATCGCCTGGCGCGGGCCAAGCGCCTGCAAAATAATGTTGCCGCCGGGACTCTTTGCGGCCTCCTCCGCCGTCATGACGCCGTCGCGAACCAATTGCGCATGGAGCGTCTGATCGTCGGAAAGCTGCGCCAGCGCGCCATCGCGCAGCAAATAGGCCCGCGTGTCGCCAACATGGGCGAGCCACAATCGATCGTCGCGTATTGCGATCGCGGTGCACGTCGTCCCCATCCCGTTGAGATCCGAATTCAGGGCGGCGTGATCGAAAATCACCTGATTGGCGGCCTCGAACGCGGAATTCAGCGCCTTCGGCGGAGAGGCGTCGGCCGAATAGAAAATGCGCCGGATGACCTCCGCGGCGAGCGAGCTCGCGACTTCGCCCGCGGCGTGCCCGCCCATGCCGTCGGCCACGAGAGCGAGATATCCCAGTCTCCCTTCCGCGCTTCCCTCGGCGGGCGCGACGAAGACCACGGTGTCTTCGTTAGCCGAACGAACGCGCCCGACGTCGGTGCGCATCGCCCCGACGATGCGCAGCCGCTGCATATCGCTGTCACGTTTCGTGATCGTCATGTCGACCAATCCAGATCAGGGTCGTGGCGGGCGAAAAAGACCGCGGCCGTATTTGACGGGCGCCGCAAGCGCTGCGCGTACGCCGCCCGCGCCATGGCCGCATATGAACATGTCGATCGCTCTTTTGCCGGCGCGGTCCAAGAGCGGTCCGCGAACATCCGCGCCGCATGTCGCGACGACGCGAGCCTCACTGTTTTCGCGAATGTCGCTCATTTTCGTGACGCGGCGCTCCGGCCAGAAAGACGCCATTATCATCGCGACATCCCGTAAAAAACGCAAGCGCGCTCGCGGTCTCGGCCTGAAAAACGGTCCCCGCTGCAGGATGGTTCCGCGGCCTGGAGGCGGCGCAGGCTGGACCAGATCGCGGCGAAGCGGCGTCAGGGTCTCGCCTCACCGCTGCCGGACGGCTGAGCCGCGCCCTCAATAGTCAGGAAACGGCGGTCACATCGACAAGTCCCGGCTTCCCACCGCGACGCGCCAGTTCTCGACTTCGGACAGCATAACCGACGCCGTCTGCCGCGCCCGCGTGCGGAGTAAAAGGAAATCGCCGGATTCGCTGTCTAACAGCTTGCGCAGGGCGTCGAGCATATCCCGCGAGCGCGCCGAACGGTGCGCCGTGTCCTCAAGATCGCCGAGCAGACGAATGCCGTAGCATGCGGCCGCGAACGCCGGCAGGATGATCGCCAGGGCCGCGCATAAAAGTTCAAGATCATGGAAGTGGAGAAATGGGAAGGAGGGAACGTGGGGATGAATTAGAGGCTGTAGGATCGGATGAAGGAGGTGGACGGCCGCGTTTGCGAGAGCCCCGAACACAAACAATATGCCGAAGAATTCCAATCCGCGATCGAGCCGCTCCATTTCCGCGAAGTTTCGCGAATGGTAATTATATTGATCGTCAACGACTTTCCGCAGGAGCGCCTTTGCTTGCGGCAGGCGGCGCGGAACATCGCCGGAAAACAAGGGTTGCTCGCGCAAGATCGCCTGCGCGTACCATCCTGTCCAGGTCGGTTGGCTGGCGGACAGAGAATGCGGCCACACACCCGTCATCCAGAACGGCATCGCTACCCGCAGTCGCTCGGCGACCTCGCGCGCTTCGAGCCAGCGGCGTCGCCATTGCTTTCTCCTCGCAGTCCAAACCCAGCCGACGAGGCCCGCTAAAAACAGCACTTCGAGGAAGACGGACAACGTGCGCCCCCCGTGATTGAACAGCAGCGAGGCCGCGACGCAGACCGCGGCGGCGGCGCCCAAGAAGAAATTGAATACAAACGCGCTCCGGAACGCATGCGCGAAATATACGGCGACACTGTCCGCCGCGTCGGACGCCGCGCGCAGCCGCATCTCGGCGCCTTGATTGGATGCGGGCTCGGGCGGAAGTTGCGGCTCTGACGCAAGCTCGGCTTGAAGAGCATCTTCCGGCGGCGTGACCGGCCGTCCGAGGCCGAACGTGCGCAGCAACAGTTTCCAGCCAAAATGCCAGGACCGGCGCTCGACCGGGCTTTCCAGATACATCCGCAGGCCATCGAGTTCTTGCGCATCCGCCGGGGGCCGGATCAGGGACTTGAGGATGTCGGAGAGGTCCGCGTCGACGCTGAGGGTCGGAAGGTCTTCTGCGTGCTGGGCCGGCACAGGGAACCCCCAGTCGCCATGCCAGCGCACAACGGGCCCGTTGCGTCCTGACGGATCGACGACGATGATTGGCACGCACTGCCGCGCCGCCTCGTCGACAAGGCCGCCCGTGCCGCCGAGAAGGCGGCCCCGCTTGCCGTCCCAGACGGCGATCAGCATGTCGCACTGGGCGAGCACGGTTAGCCCGCACAATTCGTAAGACTTGTCGTCCACAAACCGGCCGCCGCTCGCCGCGTCGACGCCGGCGCGCCAGACGCCCGGCAGGACCAGCGTTGCGCGCGCCTTGGCGAGGAGTTCGACGAATTGCTGGCGCGATGGAGCATCCTCGAAAGTATTTTCGTAACTCTCCTGCGCGAAGGGTAGAACGACGTCGACATACGCGCCTCGATCCAGCGCCGCTTGCGCGGCGATCCTGTCGGCGCCTTCGGCCAGCGGCGAAATCATCGAGATGAGCGGCGGCTCTTTAGCGAACCACTCCGCATAGGCGTTGTGAAGACTGCTCATGTCGCGCTGGAGTCGGGCGATGACGTCGTCGATCGCCTCTCGCACCTTCTTGGCATCGAAAGGCGCAACGGATTCATTCGGGTCGTCCGGCGCGGGACGATTCGGCCGGTGGCCGACGACGCCGAGGGTCAAGGAAAGCACGGGTTTCGGCGGGCGGTTATCCATGACGCTTCGCGGAGGTGAATGACGGGTCGAAAAACCATAGCACGGTTCTCGTTTCCGCGCAGAGAGGGACAACGGGTCCAGGGCGGCGCGGCGTCATGGTCAGCCTTGCGGTTATGAGAATGAATTTCTTCGTCGCGCAGACGCCACCCGGCTTCAGTCGCTGGCCCATGCCGGCTGATTTTTATCAGGGCTGAGCCAGCTCGGCGTGGGTCTTGTCGAAGGGCAGCTGCACGCCGTCCGGCGGGTTGAAGCGGCCGAAACGCAAAGCCAGGGTCGGCAGAACGAGAAGGTTCAGCGCCGAGGAGCTGAAGAGGCCGCCGAGGATCACCAGCGCCATCGGTCCCTGGATCTCGCGGCCCGGCTCGGCCATGCCGGCGGCGAGCGGCAGCAATCCAAGAGCGGTGACGAGAGACGTCAGCACGATCGGCGTCAGCCGATCCGCGGCGCCCTTGATCGCCGCTTGCAGCCCCCATCGCATGCCATCGACGCTCACGAGATGCTCGTAGTGCGAAATCATCATGATCGAGTTGCGCAAGGAGATGCCGAACAGCGCGACGAAGCCGACCATCGATCCGATCGTCAGGATGGCGCCGGTGAAATAGATTGCGACCACGCCGCCGACGAGTGCGAACGGAATATTGACGAGAATCAGAGCGAGATTGCGCCAGTTCTTGGTGATGATCGACAACAGTAGGAGGACGCCGGCGAAGGCCATCAGCGAATGCACGATGAGGTCGCGGCGCGCGTGCGCCTGCGCTTCGGCGGAGCCCGCAAACTCGACATAGACGCCCGGCGGCAAACGGACCTTCGCCGACACCGCTTTCTGCGCGTCCGCCACATAGGAGACGACGTCGCGACCGGAGACGTCGGCGGTCACGGTCTGAAGGCGGTGGGCGCCGAAGTGATCCACCTGATACCGGCCCGTGGTCTGGCTCACGTCGGCGATCTGGCCTAAGGCGACAAAGGCTCCGCTGCGCGTCCGCAGGGGAAGGTCGGCGATCTTGGCCACGCTGTTGCGGCTTTCGGCGTCGAGCAGCGTTATGATGTTGAACGCGCGATGTCCGTCATAGGCCTGTCCGACGACGTCGCCCTGGTAGGCGGTGCGGACGATATCGAGGACATCGACTGCATCTAGTCCCCATCTGACGAGGTCTTCATCGCGCAGCCTGATGGTGAGTTGGGGCGTCGCGGCCGGCGTTCGCAGATGCACGTCCCTTGCGCCGCGCACGCTCGCCATCGCGGCGGCGACGTTCCTGGCCACGCCGTCGAGCTCATCGAGGTCGTTGCCATAAATATTGGCGGCGACCGCCGCGGTATAGCCCGAGAGAGTCTCTTCGACGCGTTCGGTCAGGAACGGCTTCAAAGAGAAGTTGAGGCCGGGAAAGCCCTGAAGCGCCTTTCTGATATCGGCGTCCGCCTTGCCCAATTCGGCGCCCGAGAGGCCCGGCCGGAGGTCAACCTCGATCTCGCTATAATTTGGCCCCCATGTGTCGTCGGCCGATTCGGCCCGGCCGACCCGCTGCGAAATCGACCGGACCGCGGGCAGTTTGACGAGAGCGTCGGTGACGAGCAGGCCAAGACGTTCGGTTTCGGCGATCGACGTGCCCGGAACGGCGGACATGTGCAGGGTGTAGTGGCCCTCCTTGAATTCGGGAAGAAACGCGCTGCCGAAGAAGGGCAGCAATGCGCTGCCGCCGAGCGTGATGAAGGTGGCGGCCAGCATGACCGCGACGGGCCGTTTTGCGATCCTGCCGAGGAGCCGCTCGTACGGCCCGCGCATCCATCGAACCAGAGGCGGCGCCTGCCGCGGTTCTTCGCCGGCGCCGCCGCGTCCGGTAAGAAGCATCATGCAAAGAGCCGGCGTGACGGTCAGCGCGATGATGAGGGAGGCGAGGAGCGCGAGGATGTAGGCGAAGCCGAGAGGGGCGAAGAACCGGCCGGCGATCCCGGGCAGCGTCAGCACGGGGATGAAAACGAGCAGCACGATGAAGGTTGCGTAGACGACGGCGCTGCGCACTTCCAGCGAAGCGTCGAGGACTACGCTCTCGGCGGGTCTTGGCCGCGCCGCGTGCCGGTTCTCGCGCAGGCGCCGCACGATGTTTTCGACGTCGATAACGGCGTCGTCGACGACTTCGCCGATCGCGATCGCGAGGCCGCCGAGGGTCATGGTGTTGAGCGTCATGCCGAAGCTGTTCAGCACGATGACGGCCGCCAGAAGCGATAGCGGGATGGCGATGCACGAGATCGCCGCGGTCCTGATGTCGAAGAGAAACAGGAAAAGCACAACGATCACGAAGACGCCGCCAAGCAGAAGCGCGTCGCGCACGCTCTTTGTCGCGACGTCGATGAAGGTTGCCGGGCGGAACAAGGTCGCATCGAGCTCTATGCCCTGCGCCTCGAGCGCGGGCCTTAGCGTCGCCAGCGTCTCCTCCACGCGTTTGGTGACTTCCTGCGTATTTGTCCCAAACTGCGCCGAGATGACGAAAACCACGCCGGGCCGGCCCATGATCGTCGCGCCGCCGATCGGCGGCTCGGGGGCGTCGGCGACTGTCGCAATGTCCGACAGGACGACGCTTGCGGCGCCGCTGGTCGTCACGACGGTGCGGCCGACCTGCGTCGGCGTCACCGCCTGCCCCTCGCTGCGAAAGACGATGCGCTGGTTTGGCGTATCGAGAAAGCCCGCGCCGCGGACGGCGGTGGCCTTGCGCGAGGCCGCGACGGCGTCTTCGAGCCCGACCCCATACCGGACGAGCTCGTCGGGATGGACCTGAACCTGTATCGATCGGACCTCGCCGCCAAACACCGCAACCTTGGACACCCCCGGCACGGCGAGGAGGCGCAGGCGCACCGTCCAGTCGGCGACGGTTCGCAGGTCCATGAGGCTTTTTGTCGTAGACGTCAGGCCGGCCACGAGGACGGTGCTGCTCGACGAGGTAAGCGGCGTGAGGACGGGAGGCTTCACGCCGGCGGGCAGCTGTTGCGTCGCATAGACGAGGCGCTCTGCGACGACCTGACGATCGAGGTAGATGTCGCTGCCCGGATCAAACGTCACATTGACGACGGACAAGCCCTGGCTCGACGAGGAGCGTAGCATCTGGATTCCGGAAACGCCGCTGATTGCGTTCTCCAGCGGCTGCGTGACCAGAACCTCGATCTCCTCCGCCGCGAGGCCCGGCGCCTCCGTCTGGATGCCGACCTGAGGCGGTGCGAATTCGGGAAAGACGTCGTATTTCGCCTGGGTGACCGAGAGGGCGCCATAGGCGAGAAGCAGAAAGCTCAGGGCGACGACGATCCGTCGAAACCTGATCGCCGTCCCGATGATAGCGGGCTGGAGCCCGGTGCGCGGTCGTTCGAAGACGCCGTTTCCGGTCAATTGCTATCCTCGTCGGATGGAATCTGCGTTTTCGATTCCTCCGACAGCAGCGTTTGCGCGCCGGCGACGACGATCAGCTTGTCATGCTGCAGGCTTGTCGCCGGCAACACATAGCCGCCGTCCGCGGTCGGGGCCGCCTCTTCGCCGATCGCGCGGCGCTCGAACCGGTCCGACCCGGCCCGAACATAGATCCAGGCCTTTCCCGCCTGCCAGATAACGGCTGACGGGGGTATGCCGACGCCGGGTTTGGCGGCGCCGTTCGGCAAATGCGCCAGAACGCTAATTCCAGCGAGGGCGCCGGGCGTCATGGGGATTGTATAGAAATAGCTGACGTTCGGGATCTTGGGATCGGCCTGGGTCGCCTCGGACACGAAGTCCGCTTCGGCGGCGCCTCCGCCGCCGAGCGTCACGCTGATCCGGGCCGGAGCGGCGACGCTCGCTCCCGGCTGCAGCGTCAGCTGAATAAGAGCGGTCTTGCGAAGCACAAGCGCCTCCGCCAGCGGCGATCTTGCGACGATGGCCTCGCCGAGGACCGCTCCCCATTCCTGAATCGCATTGTTTCTCACAGTCTCGACCTCCGCCTGGGCGGTCTCGACCGCGGCGGCGTCGATCCTGGCGGCGGCCTCGGCCGATTCGACCTGCGCGAGGGCGGTCGGGAACACCTTGAGCAGATTTCGCGCGCGCTCGCTCGCCGTCTTCGAGGCCGATAGTTTGACCTCAGCCGACTTGAGTTGCGCCGACGCGGTCAGGGAGGCGTTGTAAAGGCTCGTCAGCCGGTCGAGCAGCAGAACCGAGCCGTAGGCGCGGGCCTGACCCTGATAGGCGATCTCCTTCGGAGCCGCCGTTTCGATCCCGCCCTTTTCCTGGGCGCCCGCATCCAGCTTGACGACTGCCTCTTCCCGTTCCGGCGCAGACGCTTGCGCAGTCGACTTCGCAGCGTCGTCAGAGCCCCCCGATCCCGGCATCTGGAAGTTCAATATTAAATAGGCGCCGAGGGTCAGCGCGCCGGCGGTGACGGCCAAGCCGCGCACAGCCCGGAGAACGGCGCGCTCGAGGGTGGATCTCTTCCCAGACGACGACATTTTCCTTTTTCCCGGGAATTTATCCCGGTCGACTTTGCGCCGATTTGCGTTTCTTTTGCAAGTCGCCGGGCGGGCTGGAGCCTCCCCTGACCGGCGGGCGACCGATTATCGAGCCGTGGCCTGAAACAGCCCGAGCACGTCGGCCGGCGGCGGCTCCGGGCCGATCGAGACCGGCGGCATGCCGGCGCCGATCAGCGTCGCCAGTTCAACCTGCCCGTCGAGCAGGGCTTGCTGCACGCCGATCTTCTCCTCCTCGCGCGTCAACTGAGCGACCTCTGTATCGACATAGGCGCGCTCATCGAACAAGCCCTGCTTGAACGCGGCCTCGGCCTTCCCGGCGATCAGGCTAGCCTCCTTGAGGCGCGGCTCGATGTCGGCGAGTTGGCGGGCGAGCAGCGCCTGCTCCGATTGAAGAGCGCCGATTTCCCCGGCCGCAGCCGTCAATCGCGCATTGAACTCGCGATTAAGCTCCTCGCGGGTCGCTTGCTCCAAGGCGATGGCGCCCTCGTTGCGGTTAAAGACCGGCAGTTCCAACGAGGCCTGCGGGCCGAACGAATAGATCGAGCTGTTGTCGCGGCCGCCGACCAATCCGATCGCAAGGTTGGGGAATTGCGAGAGGATCGCCTGGCGAAGCTTCGCGTCCTCGGACCTGTAGCCATATTGCAGGGCGATGAGGTCGGGCCGACGGTCGGCGAGATTGGCGAGATCCCGGCGGATGCGCTGCGCGTCGACGCGCGGGATCCCGCTCGGCCCGGCGAGAGGCAGGGGCGCGTCGGGAGCAAGGCCGAGCAGCGCATTGAGCTGATGCCGGCGGTTGAGCTGCAGGCGTTCAAGATCGTCGTAACTCTTCTGGACGTCGCCGACCGCCACCAGATCGGGCGACAGCGTCGCCAGCGGGGCGTTGCCCTGATTGATGGCCGCGTTCGTGAGGTTGAACCGCTCCTGGAGGAATTTGCGATTGCGCTGGAGCGCCTTCTCGGCTCGCTCGCCTGAAACAATGTCGACAAAAAGGAGCCGCGCCTTGCCGAGGGTCTGCCATTCCTGCCAAAGCAGCGACGCGTTGATCGCGGAGGCGGCGTTGGCGGCGATTTCGCGCCTCGTCGGGCGCAGGAGAATCGATTTGAGATCCTGCGCGACGCCCACGCTGAACGCATCCGATCCGTTGGGGCCGGCGAGATAGAATGGATAGGAGAGCGCGACCTGGGGATTCGGCAGCAGGTCGGCCTCGATGACCTGGGCCGCGGCGACGCCGAGCTTCGCCCGCGCCGCGCGAAGGTCCGGGTTGTTGCGAAGCACCATTCGATCGAGGTCGGCGAGCGAGATCGGCCTGTTGCCTGCGCCTTCAAGATCCGAGACGCGCGAGGCGAGGTTCGGCGCCCGGTCAAGCGGTTCGGGCCGGTAGGATGCGCAGCCCGCCAGCGTCGCGACCGCGCCGATGAGAGCCGCCCCCAGGACACGCTTTGACATCATCCCCGAAACGCCAGTCGAAACATCACGAGCAAGAGAGGCAATGTGGCGATCTAGCATGAACCGGCGGGCACATGATGGTTTGTTCCTGCGGCGATGGAGAGTTCGCCGTTGTGTTGCTTATCTGCCACAGAGCTGCGCCGGCAAAGGCGGCCTGAGAATAAGCTGGTAGAAACCGGCGGTTCGCCGCTTTGCATTCGCGCGCGCCTGCGCGCCGACGCTTCCATGATCCTCGCGGCAATATCGACTCCCCCGAGCTTTCCAATCACTTGATTCTTCTTCAATCGTTGAATCGCTTTCGTCAGCGGATCAGCTCGACTGCGATGCGGAGCGGTGCGGCTGTTTCCGCATCCGATTTTCTGGGAATGCTGGCCCTTTAGCGAGTGCGCGCCGTCAATGCGTTCCAGGCCGCGAGAGAATCCATGTAGTCTCTCCAGTGCGCGATTTTCCGGTTTTCGATCTTGATGATTGAGCAAAACCGGTTGTTGTACTTCACTCCGGTCGCAAGGATGGTCCCATGGATTTCATATTCGATGACGACGACGCGACCGTCGTCTGTCCTGTGGGCAATCAATTTATCGGCGGATTGAAGCTCGATGTTGTCGCCATAGCCCCTGAAGTGGGCCATCAGATTGGCGCGCCCCTGGATGATGCGAGGCCAACCTGGAAAGTCGTAGAGGACCTCGTAGACAACGTCGTCGCCGACGATGTCGAAGAAGTGCTCGCCATCGACGAGGTCGCCCAGCGCCCCTCGAACCAGATCGAAGTAAGGGTCGGCGGCCTCGTAGGCCGCGTATTTCGGATTCGGCATCCTTAACTCTCCATGCGCTTGGCGAGGGTGCTGACAAAAGGAGAGCCACATATATGTCGGAAGCATGCCTCGAAGAAGAAGGCGCTTTGAAATCGGCAGCGACACAGGAAAGCGCAATTTAAATACGATGCGAGATAGCCTCCGGCATCGCAACGGGGTCGGCCCCCCCTTCTCATGAGGTCCGCGCGACTTTGATGCGCGGGATCGGCGGCGTCAAGGAACGCATCGCCTGTTTCGGAGCCGGCCGGGACATTCTCGCCGGCTGCGACCGACGAGCTTGCGAATCTTGGCGACGCCCTCCGCGAGGCGGAAACGACCAGGATCCCCTGGGAGATCGACGACGCGAAGCCGACAGCCAAGAATGTCGCCAAGCAAAATCGCGTCACCAATATAGGACAGCATGTCAGGGGCCGCTCTCCGGCTGCTCATCCTCACCGGCGTCTTTGTAGACGCGCCATAACCTCATATTATTGCCTGGCCGTGATCGCTCGCTCGAATTCGCGCCTGGGCCATTCGAACCATCCGTCGGCGCCGGTCGTCGACTTCACCTCGATCCAGCGCGTCTGGCCGTGCTCATCAACCGACCGGATCTCGTGGCCGGCGCCCGGCTCGGTATCGGAGACCCACACTACGACCTGCTTGGGGGGGCTCGCACCCCATCGCCCGGACGCGCTCGATTTCGGCCCGGTTGACAAGTCCCCCTCCACGCCTTCCTTCCATTCGATCGCTTCGGCACGTCGCGACACTGTTCACAAACGTGTCGGCGGCGGTCCGCGCTTGCCAGGAACCCCAAACAGTCGCAGGTTGGGCTTGAACCGGCGGCCATCTGGAGAATGTCGGGTAAGGTCGCGCGCCGCGGGGCTGGCGCCTACGGCCGCGTCCCGGCAAAAAGGCGTGCAGGGGGCTCGCCCTTGTCAAAGATTTTCATCAGCCATTCCAGCGGCGACAACTTCGAGGCCGTCGCGCTTTCGCAATGGTTGGCCGAGGGCGGTTGGAGTGACGCCTTTCTCGACCTTGATCCCGATCGCGGGATCGCGGCGGGCGAGCGCTGGGAGCGGGCGCTCCATGAGGCCGCGCAGCGCTGCGAAGCAATCATTTTCCTCGTGTCGCGCCGCTGGCTGGCCTCTGGGTGGTGCGCCAAGGAATACGCGCTAGCGCGCGCGCTCAACAAGAAGCTGTTCGCGGTGCTTATCGAGCCGGGCCTGGGGATCGGCGCGCTGCCTGCCGAATATGCGGGAACCTGGCAAGCCACCGACCTTTGCGCGGGCCAGGACGCGCGCCTGTTTCGCGTGGCGTTGCCCGACTCGCACGAGGAGAAGCACGTCTTCTTTTCCCAAGCGGGCTTGCGCCGCCTGAAGAACGGCCTCGACAAGGCGGGGCTCGCCCCCAAGTTCTTCGCGTGGCCGCCGCAGGACGAGCCCAAGCGCGCGCCCTATCGCGGTCTTCGCGCGCTGGAAGAGGCGGACGCTGGCGTCTTCTTCGGCCGCGAGGCGCCGATCGTGGTGGCCGGCGATCGGCTGCGCGGCCTGCGCGAAGCGGCGGCGCCGCGGCTGCTCGTCATTCTGGGCGCATCGGGGGCGGGCAAATCCTCGTTTCTGCGCGCCGGCCTGCTGCCGCGCCTCAAACGCGACGACGCGCATTTCACCTGTCTCGCGCCGATCCGCCCGGAGCGCGCGGCGCTGAGCGGCGAAAACGGCCTCATCGGCGCGCTGCAGAAGGCCTTTCCCGATCGCGCGCGGGGGGCGTTGCGCGAGGCCATCGACGCGGGCGCGGCCGGATTGCGCTCGCTCTTGGCCGAACTGACGCAAAGCGCCTTTGCGCGCACGTTGGCGGCGGAAGAAGCGCGCAAAGCCCCGGCGATCGTTCTTTCGATCGACCAGGCCGAAGAGCTGTTCCGCGCCGACGGAGCGAGCGAGAGCGCCGCGCTGTTGGCGCTGGTTCGCGACTTGACCGCGCGCGACGATCCGGCCGTCATCGTCGTCTTCGTCATTCGCTCGGACAGTTACGACCGCCTCGAACACGCCCCGGCGTTGGAGGGTCTGGCGCAAGCCACGTTGCCGCTACTGCCGATGCCGCGCGGCAATTTCAAGGACGTCATCGAAGGCCCGGCCGCCAGGGCCGAGCAAGCGGGCCAGAAGCTGGTCGTCGAACCGGAACTGACGCAGCGCCTACTCGAGGACATCGAGAAGGGCGGCGCGGGCGACGCGCTGCCGCTGCTGGCGTTCGCGCTGGAGCAGCTTTATGTCGAATACGGCGCGGCCGGCGCGCTGCGACTCGCTGATTTCGAAAAGTTTGGTGGCATGGAGGGCGCCATCGCCAAGGCGGTGGAGCGTGCGTTCGCGCGCGCCGACGCCGACCGGCGCATTCCGCAAGACCGCATGGCGCGCGAGGCGCTGCTGCGCCGCGGCCTCGTGCCCTGGCTGGCGGGCATCGATCCCGAAACGCACAGCCCGCGCCGTTCGACCGCGCTCAAGAGCGACATCCCCGATGAGGCGCTGCCGCTCATAGAGCTGCTCGTCGAAGAGCGCCTGCTCGTCGCCGACGTCACGACGCGAGACGGCGAGCGCGTCGAAACGCTGGAACCGGCACACGAGGCGGTGCTGCGCCAATGGGGGTTGCTGCGTGGTTGGCTGGAGGACGATCTCGGCCGCCTCGCCACATTGGAGGGGATGCGCCGCGCCGCGCGCGATTGGGAGGCCAACGGCAAGGACGAGGGCTGGCTTGCGCATCAGGGCGAACGCCTCGCCGAAGCGCGCGCGCTCGACGCCCGCCCCGACCTCGCCGCCCGGCTGGACGCGCGCGACCGCGCGTATCTCCGCGCTTGCTCGGCGCGCGAAGCCGCGGCGGCGGCCGAGCGCGAGCGCGCCAGAGCCGCCGAACTCGCCCGCGCCAAAGCGGAAGCCGAGCACGCGCGCGCCGGCGCGCGCTTCGCGCGCAATCTGACGATTCTCGCGAGCGTCGCGGCGCTCCTCCTCGCCAGCCTCGGCGCCTGGGCCTGGAAGCAACGCAACGTCGCGGTCGAGCAGAGCGCGCTCGCCGACGCGCGAAGCCGGGAAGCGGAGGATCAGCGAAAGCGCGCCGAAAAGGCGAAGGCCACCGCCGATCTTCAGCGCCAGCAAGCCGATGAGGCGCGAGAGCAAGCGAACGTCCAGCGGCAGGAAGCCGTGATGCGGCTCGCCGCGGCGGACGAATTGCTCGACGCCGACAAGGCGCGGCAAATGCGGCAATGCATCGCATCGACCGAACGGATGAGCGGGCAGCCGGCGCCTAAGGGTTCGCGGGATTTCTTCGTCGGGCGTTGGCACGTGGATCAAGGCGCCTCCTCGACGTATATGGACTGGCGCGCCGACGGGACCTGCCAAAGCAAGAGCATCTTCGCGGCCAAGAACCTCTTTTCGGGTGGCGCGACCGCGCTCGATCTCAAGGACGACGTCTGCACGTGGCAGTATCGTCCGCTCGACAACGGCGAATTCGAGATCGACTACCAGTCGGCGATGTTAGGCGAGGATTATCCCAAGCAACTGAAGTTTCAGATCGTCAGCCCGACGCGCATCCACAATCCCGAGTTGAATTACGACGCCTTTCGCATCCTTTGCCCTTCCGACGAACTGCCGGCGCTGAGAAGCTCGGTCGCCGACTTGCAAGCGCGCGCCGACAAGAACCCGGACGATCGCGCCGCGCAGATCGCGGCGGCGGAAGGGCGCCGCAAGCTCGGAACCATCCTTCTGCAACAGAACGACGCAGCGGCCGCGAGCGACGAACTATCCCGCAGCGTCGCCATCCTCACGGCGATCGTCGGGAAGGAAGGCCCGAAATCGTCTGCGCGCCCCCTTCTAGCCGTCGCCCTCTTCAATCTCGGGGAAGCCAGAAGGCAGGACCACGCGACCGCCGAGGCGCGCGACGCCTTTCGCAAGGCGGTCGACCTCGGCCAAACGCTCATCGATGAATTCCCGTCGAACGCATTGGCGCGCTACCAGATGGTAGAGGGGCTCTATGAGTTGAACCAAGTCTCCGAGCCGCCGCAGGCGAAGGACGCCTTGCGCCGCGCCATAGCGATCCTCGACAACCTGGCGCGGCGTTTCAAGCCGGACGCCTGGGCCGCCAACATGCGAACGATGCTGAAGACGATGCTGGACAAAATGCCCTAGACCGTATGTTCGCCGTGCGCTGGCGGCCCGCCCCCGCGGTAAGCAGGGATCGGGGGGGCTCGGGATTGACCAGAGCCGAGCCCCACGCTTAGCGAGGGGTGAGCCACGAAGGAGCGTGGTGAACTTTTCATCGGATTGGATGTATCAAAGTTGAAGATTTCGGAAGACGGCTGCGGCCGCGAGGTGCGGTTTTTCGGCGACATTGATGCGAGCCCTGCCTTGATAGCGGCTTTGGCCACGAAGCTGGGGAAGCGGGGCGCGCGGCTGCATTGAGGCGATATCGTTGAAGCTTACCACTGAAATCGCGGACGCCATCCACGAGCCGCCCGCGTCTCCGTTCGGCAGCCCCCGCACCGATCGGTGACCTCGTTTCGGCCTTTCCGCGACTCCGCCACTCAGAGCGGCGTCGTCTTCGTCGCACGGGCGCGGGCGAAGTCGTTTGGCCGGAAGGATTCCGGGTTCGCGATCGTCCAGGCGTCCTTGAAGCGGAGGTCCTGCACGCCGGCCAGCAGTGCGCCCGCCTCCAGCGGCGGATAGCTCTGAGCGAGGTCGAGCACCTCGTGCGACGAAATCCGGCGCGAGAAATGCTCCAGCGCGAACTCGCGGGGATGCGACAGCCCGGCCGCCGCGACGAATTCTGCGAGCGCCTTCAGCGTCTGGGTGTGGTAGCTGCGCACCCGCTCCGCCTTGCTTGGCACCACGAGGGCGCGCTGGCGCCCCGGATCCTGCGTCGCGACGCCTGTCGGACAGCGATCGGTGTGACAGCTCTGCGACTGGATGCAGCCAACCGCGAACATGAAACCGCGCGCCGCATTGCACCAGTCAGCCCCGAGCGCCATGGTCCGCGCGATGTCGAACGCGGTCACGATCTTGCCGCTGGCCCCGATGCGGATGCGCTCGCGCGCGTTGATGCCGACGAGCGCATTGTGCACGAAGTTGAGGCCCTCGCGCAGCGGCATGCCGAGGTGGTCCATGAACTCCAACGGTGCCGCCCCGGTGCCGCCCTCCTTGCCGTCGACCACGATGAAGTCGGGGTAAGCGCCTGTCTCGAGCATGGCCTTGCAGATGGCGAGAAATTCCCACGGGTGGCCAACGCAAAGCTTGAAGCCGACGGGTTTGCCACCCGAGAGCCGGCGCAGTTCGGCGATGAAAAGCATCAATTCGATCGGGGTCGAAAAGGTCGAATGGCGGGCCGGCGAAATGCAGTCGACCCCCTCCTTGACGCCGCGTATGGCGGCAATCTCGGCGCTGACCTTTACCGCGGGCAGGACGCCGCCATGGCCGGGCTTCGCGCCCTGGCTCAGCTTCAGTTCGATCATCTTGATTTGCGGATTGGCCGCTGTCTCCGCGAAGCGCTCGGGCGCGAACTTCCCGTTGAGACTGCGCCCCCCGAAATAGCCGGAGCCGATCTCCCAGATGATGTCGCCGCCGAACTCGGCGTGGTGCGGACTAAAACCACCCTCGCCTGTGTCATGCGCGAAGCCGCCCATCGCCGCGCCCTTGTTCAGGGCGCGGATCGCGTTGGCGCTGAGCGCGCCAAAACTCATCGCCGAGATGTTGAAGACGGAAGCCGAATAAGGCTTCGCGCAATCCGGACCGCCGACCGTGACGCGGAAATCGGCGTCCTGCACCGCGCTCGGCGCCATCGAGTGGCGGACCCACTCGTAGCCGTTGGCGTAGACGTCGTGCTGGGTTCCAAACGGCCGTTTGTCGAGCTCCTTCTTGGCGCGCTGGTAGACGATCGCCCGCCTATCCCGGCTGAACGGCGCGCCGTCCTTCTCGCCTTCGAAGAAATACTGCCGCATCTCGGGCCTGATCTCCTCGAGGAGGAAGCGAAGATGCGCGGCGATCGGGTAGTTGCGCAGGATCGAGTGGCGCTCCTGCAGAAGGTCATAAACGCCGAGCGCCGAAAGGCCGCCGGCAGCCGCAAGGCATAGCCACCACACGACGCCGGAGGCGCCCGTCGTCGCCATGATGATGGTGATCGCAAGCGTCGCGACCGCCGCCAGCGTGAATGTGATGAAGCGCGGCGTGAAAGGCAGAAGCAGTCTGTGCATCGGGCTCCCTCCGTGAAGCGACGCTGTCATGCGGTCCGTCACGTCCCACATGTCAATTGGCGACCGGGTTGATGTCGCATCGGAGTTCTGTCGATGGCTTTATTTAAACGTGTTAGCTGACAGGCTTTAGGTCAGATCTTCATGGTATGTGTCGTGAAGGGTCACGCCTCGAGACAGGGACGAGCGCCGCAGCCTATCTGGATCACCCCGAAATCACGTTCCATAACGCTTCGAGATTCCGAGTGACCCCGTAGAGCACCGCCGAAGCTTCTCGGGCCGGTGGGTTAGCAACTGCATTTTGTAGCTTTTTGCACGGAGCGGTGACGTCTTTATGACTTCGTGCGTAGCAGCGAATCGCTAAGGACTTCGTTGTCGAAGGGCTTACGACAATCGAACGCCTCGTCTCGCTACCCCAGGAAACACACGCGGACAGTCTAAACGTGGTTTGATTGCGGGACGATTTGGCGCATCGCCAAATCATCCTTCGCGAGGGTCTAGTTCGTGCGCGAGAGCGCACTTTTTGCAGGATCGGCGACAGCTCTTGGCAAGGCCAGGTATCCGCGGTCAGGCGCAAAGGCTTGGCCTTCGCCGAGGCCCCATCCCACGAAGGCGCTCGATGTCCCCCTTGTAGCGGTTCAGCTTCAGGCCGAAGGCGACGTTGTCGAAAATGCTCATTGAAAAGGGATTCGGCTGCTGGAAGACCATTCCGATGTAGCGCCGCACGACGACCGGATCGACGTCGCTCGCATAAATGTCCTGGCCGAGGAAATTCACCTTTCCCTCGAGCCGGAAGCCTTTGACGAGATCATTCATGCGGTTGAGGCTGCGCAGCACGGTGCTCTTGCCGCAGCCGGATGGTCCGATGAACCCA